>OKMA01000003.1_pt1 | contig 153175 bp, 136 predicted proteins | sample 1614491 | NCBI WGS metagenome assembly OKMA01 (sample SAMN04436943, study PRJEB24849) | human gut metagenome | biome: human gut; feature: NICU; material: stool | host: Homo sapiens | place: USA: Saint Louis, MO | collected 2012-06-29
GTGAAGGATCCGACATTACTAACTGAGCCTTGTATCTAATCCTGGGGGCAGGTCATGCTGGCAATGGTTGAGCGGTTAACAGAACGGGGTGTAGTTGTTCAGTTCCACAAAGAGGATTTTAAGACCGGGAAGAACTCTCCAGCAGGTAATATGATGCTGACCGTACTGGCAGCAGTCGCACAGATGGAACGTGAAACGATGCTGGAGCGCCAGCGTGAAGGTTACGAAGCAGCAAAAGCCGCAGGCAGGATCACCGGACGGGGCAAAGGTCGCTCTATTGATCGTGAAGCCATTAAAGCAGAACTCGCAGCAGGTAAAACCATTCCTGCAATCGCAGAAAGCCACAACGTCAGCACCAGAACAGTCATGAACATTAAGGCCGAAGCCTGAACAATTCTAAAACATCCCCACTTTGACCTCGCTCCGGCGGGGTTTTTTATTGCCCGAAATCCACACCAGCGCGAGCACCACCACCAATAGCTCCGTATGCTCCACCAGAAGCTCTACAGCTCGTCATCCCCCTCACAATTGTAAACTGACAGACCCATATCACAGCGTCCCGCTGAGAGGCTCTCACAGGCCCAGAAATGGAGGGTTTTTCGTTGTTTTTGTACGAAAATTATTTATCTGTATAGAAGGGCGGATCGGTGATTGTGTTTAGCTGCGCCACAGATGGTAGTTCTGCCTAGGCCGCGCCATTACTGGCTTTGCTGCATGCACCACACCATAACGCTCATAGGTACAGACTTGTGATTTGTACGTTCAGTGACCACTTCAGCATGATTAACTACGGATTATAGGCTATTTGAGGTGCATTTAATCTATTTTGTTCGCAGGATAGCCAGTGGCAAAGATCATCCACCTAATTTTCACAGAAAACCAGTATAGGATTGCCAATCTTCAGCCAGCGCGGAGAATGGTCGATACTTTCAGATGAAAACGGGGGGGATAATCAATACTCGGAGCGGATCAGGTGTCTGGACCGCCTCAGGTGTTGCCGTTGATTGTGCCATTGAAGCATGACGCGGACATATCAAACCATGTCAAAAATTCCGACATAAACCACTGAAGGAAGGTAAGTGGCTTTCCTCTGTCAGAGGGTAGGGAGGTTTTAGCAAAGTTTGTACATGAATCAATACTAAGTGTTAATCCATACAAAGTACTTCTGACTTTCGCAAAGCGAAACCAACCATTGTCGTAATGTCCTTGAATCACCCAAATAATAAGAAAGTGGAGATGGAATCTGCCGAAAAGTTTCGGCTGGATTGCTGTAAAGTTCATCATTATGATTGCTTGCATAATCAGCGATTGGAAAAACACTTTTGGGAGATAAGAGACGAGACGATATGAAAGTGACTGATGAGGCTTTGTTACGTTCAGGGTTTACGCAACCCGAATTGCAGAAGATAAAAAGCAATATTGAAAAATATGGAGGAACGCCTGGAGAGGCCATAAATGACCTCGCTAGACGATTTGTTACCCTGGCGGGAGTGGTGGCTGTGTGTACCTTTACCCTACTGCTACTTTTCGTCTTCAGCTCACCTGATAGAGCAGCTGCATGGGGGCTGGCGATGATCTTTGGGGTTGCCATTATGTCCTTCGCACAGCCGCCGGTAATTTCCTATAAATCCTGGCGTTATCGAAAAAATACAAAGGATTAACGGGTTCCATTTTCTGCTGTTAACAGGTCGAAAATCACTTTTGCTTTAACGCCATAACCGACAATCTTCATTGTTAACTTAGGAGTGCTGATTGTGCTGACATTGCGATAGTAATCGTGTGAAAGCCAGCGGAATAATCTCCAGGCTCCAGCTTTCGAGCAAGTCCTACTGGGCTGCTGAATATACCTACAGGCTGGATAAAGAAAAGCTCACTGATTACTCTCTTGAACAGCAAGCCTCTATTTTAGCTGATCACTGGTTACTGCTGGTTTATGGGATTAGTAAGTGGTCTTATTATCAAAGGCCTGGGCGCATGGGGATGTACAGGGGCGTTAAACATGAAGTACAAAATGTTGCTGGGTGTTGTGTTCATCTTAACGGGATGCCCTGGGCCTGGTGATCGAATGGTAGATCGTGAATCTTCAACGGCATTAATCAAAGATAATCAAGTTTGTGTCGTGTCACCACTGGAGCCACAGGAACGGATCACTGCTATCCAAATCAACAGTGATAATAGCGACTCTCTTCACAAGATTTTTGATGACAAGCCCGTGTATGTTCAAAAGGGCGGGTGTCTTCCTGTGTTCGGATTTAAGTTTACACCTGGAGAGCGGTATAACTTCGCCTATGACGTCCAATCTGATAAATCAGGGTCACATTTAGTCACTGCTGTATTTTCTTATCCCAAAGAATAAGGGGCTGAACGCCCCATATTCTTAACGGCGTGTAAACGCCAATCTGAGCCCTAATCCAATGAATGTTACACCAACAATTCTATCCAGTATTTTCTGCAACCTTCTGTTTTGCGAAACGGTTCCGGCTGCACTACCTGCAAGTACGGCGAACGTTAAATCAGTCATAAAAGCGATCAATGCGTAGGTCATTCCCAGGAGTAGAAAAGAAGCTGTCTGGTGCTCGCTTCCAGGCGCAACGAATTGAGGGAAAAAGGAGATGAAGAATAACAGTACCTTCGGGTTGGTTAAGGTAGTTATGAAACCTTTAGTAAGTAGACTCGTCAGAGTCGCTTTTGCCTTAACACGTTCAGCTTCGTTGTGATTCGTGGTTTGCTTTGTCAGCGTTCCCCAAATCATCTTACTACCGAGATACATCAGATAAGCCGCACCGAGAGACTTAATGATGGTGAACATCATCGGAGATGCTGTTATCAACGCGGTTAATCCCACAGCGCTTGCAATTGCATGTGTGCAACTACCTAATGCTACACCAGCGGCAGAGATAATTCCCGCGCGTCTTCCATTAACCACGCTTTGACCTACCACGTAGGCTATATCAGGCCCAGGTGTAACGGAAAGGAGAAATACAGATAGGACGAAAAGCCCAAAATGAGTTATGTCCAGCATAGCCATCTCCAGAAAAAAATTATGTACCTCCATGCTAACACTGAATTTTTATGCGTAAAGGGTGGTTTTATATGCTTTTAGTCTTCTTTTGCTAAACAACGAATCACTCATGGCGTAACACGCTAAGTTGCACATTTCCTGTACCCTGGATACCCTGAGATTAATCCTAATAACTCAAGGGTGAGTATGGCTAGCGGGAAGAGAAAGAATCAAAAGGAATCGCCTGAAGAAGAGTTAGATCGCCTGCTGGATGAGCTTGAACTCACACCGGAGCAACGGGAGTTTATTGAATCCATGCGAGAGGATAAGAGCGATCCCAGTAGTGAGTAACGCTTGTCTTAAGCCGAACGAGTACAAACGGCATTGTAAGAAATTCCTCACCCGGTGCATGCAGAATCACGGTGCCTTTGTTCCGGCTGTCGCTGGAGTGTCATAAATATAATTACGCGCGCGCATAATTTAAAATTAAACCCTCTTTCTTTTTACGTAATCAATCGCCCCTGTTATATCTGTCGGCAAATTTTTTATTTCCCGGATCGCAGATGAAAACACGACTCCTCCTGTGCGCTGGCTTATTAGCTGCCTCCAGTGCCCATGCCAGCGCCCTCTATTTTTATGAAGCTGGCACCGAAGATACCGCGCTTGCCGGAGCAGGGCAGGCGGCTCGTGCGCAGGATGCCTCTACAATTATGACCAACCCGGCTGGCATGACGCGCTTACCGGATCATATGGTCACCGGTGGGTTACAGGTTATGGATGGCTCCATCGACAACCAGCTGGATAACGATGCCCATCAAAGCCCCGGTGATGTGATGAAAACCATCCCGAATGCCAGCGCCTTTTATAGCCAGAAGGTGACCGATAATCTTTATGCCGGGGTCGGGCTTTACGGTAATTACGGCCTGGGGATCGATTACGGCAGCTGGATGGGCGACAGGCTGATTAAGAAGAGTACCATGGTAGCCATGACGCTCAGCCCCTCGCTGGCCTATAAGCTTAACGACCGTCTTTCGATTGGCGCGTCCGCCAACGTTAACTACGGTTACTTCTCGCTGACTCGCAGCGTTAACGATGATGACTACCGGCGACGCGATGAAGACCTGGCCATGAGCTATCGGCTTGGGCTGCTGATGCAGCTAACTGACCAGACCCGAGCTGGTATTACCTGGAACAGCGAAACGGACTACAGCTTCAATATTGACGGCAACGCGCGTCTACAGAACGGCACCTACGACCTGCCGGTGTCAGCACAAATCAGCGCGCCGCAGCAAATTATGCTCAGCCTTGTGCATGACATTAACCCGCAGTGGTCGGTTATGGGCGATCTCGGCTGGCAGGACTGGAGCCAGTTCGGCGCGCCGCAAATCGTCGTCGGGGACCAGCAGCTTAACAACGTCAGCCGCCTGAAGGACACGTGGCACGGTGCGGTGGGCGTGCAGTATCGTCCAACGCCTCAGTGGCGACTGAATGCCGGTGTGGCGTTCGACAGCTCGCCGTATGAAAGCCAGAGCGATGTGGCCTTAACCTTACCTACCGGCGATGAGTGGCGATTTGGTACGGGAGCCCAGTATCAGATCACCCCGGCCAGCAATATTGGTATTGCCGTGTCGTATCTTCATATGCAGTCGTCGCATGTGAAATCGCCGGTGGCGTTTGCCGGAAGTTACGACCATCCTTATCTTTGGTTTGCCAGCGTCAACTACAGCTATCAGTTTTGATCGGCTAACCGCTTAAAATATATGGTCTATAATGGCAGATACTGAATGTCAGAAGGTTGTACCATGCATATTTTACCGCCTGTTCGACCCGAAAAATCCATAGAACGACTGACCGCTATCCTTGAGCCGATAGCGGAGAAAGTGCACGTTGTTCCACGTAAGCGACTCACCTGGTTACGGAAGGGGAAACAGCAGATGTACCTCTTTCTGGAAGGGGAGCTGTCCCTGCTGCGGACATCGGATGGACTGGTGGTCGTGACCGTTTACGAGCCGCATTTGTTTGGTATTGCTGAGATGATCCAGCCTACGCAAGGCCATTTTCTCCGTGCGGAAAGGGAGTCGACCATTTTACGTCTCGATGCGGACAAGGCGGCCGAGTTATTCCGTGCCGAGGGCGTCTGGGAGGATGTCGCAGCGCTGCTCTCATACCATACGGCCTATTTGATATTCCGTGATGCGCAGGTACTCCAGCAGCGTACCTATTCCGTTATTCGTAACCACCTTCAGGAAATGATTTTGCTCCCGGAGGAGACGCGTTTGCGTACCACGATACTGGAATATATTCAGGATCGTACGCTGCTTTCTCGCAGTAGTATACTCAATGTATTATCCGCCCTTAAACAGGGAGAATATATCTCCTTTAAGCGCGGTGGGTATTTGCTTGAAGTCAGACACTTACCTGAATCATTCTAGGGGAAGTTTAAAATTAAACAGAAATGGAATTAACGAGGCTGTTAATTTTCTATATCGTTTGCTTTCTAAGTTTTATCTTTATTAAGTAAACGGTATATTTATGAAAAAGACAGTTCTCGCTTTGATTATGGTTAATGCGTTTACCGCCACTTCCGCGTTCGCCGCCGCTGATGCGGGCACCTGGTATGGCGGAGCGAAATTCGGCTGGTCACACTATTTTGATACCAATATGGGTTCAAAAGCGTTTGATAACAATAATTCCGACCACTTCGATTTTGACCATGATAATGTCGGTGGGGGTGTTTATACGGGTTACCAGATTACCCCATGGCTTGCGGTAGAAGGCGGTTATGATTATTTAGGCAACATGCAGATCAAGGGTCAGCATGGTGCAGGGGCGCAAATGAAGACGCAGGGTCTGCAAATGTCCCTGAAGGCCAGCTATGCCTTGACCAATGACTGGGATATCTACGGCCGTGCCGGTGCGATGGGCTATCGCGCTGAATCCGATGTAAGTGGTCACAATCGTTTTGAAACCGGTGTGCGCCCGCTTGCAGCTGTGGGTACTGAATACGCCTTCAATAAAAACTGGGCTGGCCGCCTGGAATATCAGTGGGTAAGCAATGTGGGTAATGCAAACCAGATCGGTGTGAGCAGCGACCTGAGTTCCGTCACCGCAGGGCTTAGCTATCGCTTTGGTCAGTACGACTGATGCATGTGATATGGCGATTAAGAAAAACCCGGCTGCTATGTTGCCGGGTTTTTTGTTGTCAGCTGGCGAATAACGGTTCAAGCATAATATGAATATTTTGCAGGCCCGTGACATTATTGTCTTTCAGGTATTGCTGATTAACCATATCTAACTGTTCCAGTTTGGTCAGCGAGGCGTAAACGCGTTGAACAGCGCTGTCCGCAACAAAAATTTCTTTTGCGGTAGTGTCCTGAAGATACTGTGATTTTACGCTGCGCGTTAAGTTATCGATCTGCTGTTTATTTTCCTGATAAAGAGACGCGATATGAGATATCTGTGCCTGCGGCGGTTTTTCCCCCGGTAATACCAGCGGAATTTGCAGATGATTAATCTTTTCAACGTTGTCTGGTGGTGGAGAGCTACATGCTGTTAATGTGCTCAGACTTAATATAGCGAAAAAGAACGGCAGGCTCTTCATCGAATCACTCCGGGGAAATAATTGGACTCAGCATTATCCCCGAAGGCCGCAGCGACGAAAGAATAAACTTATTTATTTATAAACGTTATTTCCATAGGTAAAAGAAAAGCCCGGTGATAGCCTCCTTTCCCCCCATGTACCGCCAGCGTGAATATGACGCCTCGAGGATGTATGAAATTTAAAACTCTCGTTAGTGCGATGGCCGTTGCTGGTCTGCTATTGGCCTCGTTGATCTCATTGCCTGTCCTGGCACAAAAGGAGGTGAAGGAAGCCACTGCCCATACGAAACAAATGAATGATGCACTTTATGGTCAACTGCCCTTCTTTGATAAAACCGATTTCCGAAATGCGCATAAAGGCTTTATTGCCCCGCTGCCACCTGCGGTGATTAAAGGTGAAAAAGGCGCCGTTATCTGGAATCCCCAGAAATACGCTTTTATCAAAGAAGGGCAAAAAGCGCCGGATACCGTCAACCCGAGCCTGTGGCGTCAGGCGCAGCTGAATAATATCGGCGGTCTGTTTGAAGTCACGGAAGGCGTCTACCAGATCCGCAACCTCGATCTGTCGAATATGACAATCATAGAGGGCAAAGAGGGGATCACGGTTATCGATCCGCTGGTGTCTGCGGAAACGGCTAAAGCGGGCATGGATCTTTACGTTAAGCATCGCGGCAAACGTCCGGTTGTTGCCGTTATTTACACCCATAGCCACGTCGATCATTATGGCGGCGTGCGTGGCGTAATTGATGAAGCCGGGGTAATGTCCGGCAAAGTGAAAGTCTATGCGCCAGCCGGTTTTATGGAAGAGGCGGTATCGGAAAATATCATGGCCGGAAACGCCATGAGCCGCCGTGCCAGCTATATCCACGGAAACCTGCTGAAACCCGGTGTGAAGGGGCAGGTGGGGGCAGGTCTGGGAACTACCACCTCAGCCGGAACGGTCACGCTCATCGCGCCCACTCACTCTATTACCGAAGAGGAGCAGAAAGAGGTCATTGACGGTCTCACCTATGACTTTATGCTGACGCCGGAATCGGAAGCACCGTCTGAAATGCTCTGGTATGTGGAAGAGAAAAAGCTGATCGAAGCAGCAGAGAACGTCACTCACACCCTGCACAATACCTACTCGCTGCGCGGGGCGAAAATACACGATCCGCTGGCATGGTCAAAGTACATCAATAACGCCATCGATCGTTGGGGGGATAAAGCGGAAATCATTATCGCGCAGCACCACTGGCCCACGTGGGGTAACAAAAAAGTGGTGAAGCTGATGAAAAGCCAGCGTGATATCTACCGCTATATCAACGACCAGACGCTCAGACTGGCGAATAAGGGGCTGACGAGGGATGAAATAGCCGCTAATTTCGCCCTGCCCTACGGGTTGGCTAAATCCTGGGCAGGCCGTGGCTATTACGGCTCGGTAAGCAACAACGTCAAAGCCACCTATGTCTACTATCTTGGCTGGTTCGACGGCAATCCGGCGACGCTCGATGAACTGCCTCCGGTCGAGGCGGCGAAAAAGTATGTCGATTACATGGGCGGAGCCCGCGCAATCCTTGAAAAAGCCCGTGTCGATTATGCCCGGGGGGATTATCGCTGGGTGGCTCAGGTGGTCAGTAAAGTCGTTTTTGCCGATCCGAATAATAAGGCGGCGCGCGAACTGGAAGCCGATGCGTTTGAACAGCTGGGATACCATGCGGAGTCAGGGCCGTGGCGTAACGCCTACCTCACCGGTGCGCAAGAGTTGCGTAACGGCGTGAAGATAAAGCCGACGCCCAAAACCGCCAGCCCGGATGCGGTCCGTGCCATGTCGACTGAGATGATTTTTGACTACTTCGGCGTTCACCTTAACGGCGTCAGAGCGGCGAATGCCAGAAGCGTTTTTAACGTTGATTTAGGCCGCGAGGGCGGCAGGTATAAGCTGGAGCTGGAGAATGGCGTGCTAAACCATAGTGCCAATATCCAGGCAGAAGATCCGGATGCAACCATTACGCTCAGCCGCGAAACGCTGAACAAAATCATCCTTAAGGAAACCACGCTGAAAAAGGCGCAACAGGCAGGAGAGGTGACGATCGTCGGCAACGCCGCGAAGGTAGACGAAATGCTGCGCTGCATGGAGAGCTTCAGTTTCTGGTTTCCTGTCGTCACCCCTTAAAAGTAAAAAAGGCTGCTTTCGCAGCCTTTTAGCATTCGCCAGCAACAATTTGCCGGGTGGCGGCTTCGCCTTACCCGGCCTACACTCTGCGCTGCTTGAGCGCTAGATGACGCCGTCGCCGCCGTCTGAACACCAGACCTGCCCGGAGGTGTATGAACACTCATCCGAGGCCAGAGTGACATACAGCGGTGCGATCTCCACAGGCTGTCCCGGGCGTCCCAGAGGGGTACTCTCGCCAAAATGTTTCACTTTTTCCTGTGGCTGCCCACCGCTGGGCTGGAGCACGGTCCAGTAAGGTCCGGGCGCTACCGCGTTCACGCGGATCCCTTTCGGACCCAGCTGTTTCGCCAGCGCTTTGGTAAACACCGCGAGACAGGCTTTGGTCTGCGCATAGTCAAGCAGTACGGCGCTCGGTTTTACCGCCTGTACAGATGAGGTGTTAATGATGGAAGCGGGAGCTTTCATGTGGCGCAACGCCGCCTTTGTGATCCAGAAAGGCGCATAGACGTTGGTTTTAAAGGTCGCGTCAAAATCTTCCGTGGTCAGTTCTTCCAGCGTCTCACGATACTGCTGTCGGCCTGCGTTATTCACCAGGATGTCCAGCCCGCCCAGTTTTCCGACGGCCTGTTCCACCAGGTTCTGACAAAAAGTTTCGTCCCGCACATCGCCCGGTAGCGCGACGGCATTCCGTCCTTCCGCTTTAATCAGGGCGATCACTTCCGCAGCGTCTTCTTCCTCTTCCGGCAAATAGTTAATGGCGACATCTGCCCCTTCGCGGGCATAGGCAATTGCTACCGCGCGTCCGATGCCGGAATCGCCCCCGGTAATTAGCGCCTTCTTACCGGTAAGCCGGCCATGCCCTTTGTAGCTTGTCTCGCCGTGATCGGGAACAGGGTCCATTTCAGAGGCCAGGCCCGGTGGCGTCTGGGGCTGCTCCGGGAAAGGTGGCGTTGGGTAAGCGTTCGTACGTTGTTCATTATCACTCATAGCTAACTCCTTGTTAGGGGTGAGATTTGATGGATAGTTACAGCGTTAACGCTTCGCTGAATTATTTTTGCAAGTGGCTGACCCGCACTACGGGTGGGGATGATTTTTTATCGAGCGAGCCGCTAATACTGATCATGTTGTCAGGTTCCACGGTTCTGTCGTCAAATACGGCTTTCGGGATAATAACGTCGATTTTCCCGGTTTTATCCTGGAATACGTATTTATCGCCATTGCCATCAATAAGATTGCCGCGCAATGAAATAGAGGCGCCATCATGCATCTCTTTTGCCTGAGTAATGGTCATAATGCGCGCATCATCGGTACCACGATAACCACTGTCCAGGGCATGCGGCGGTGGCGGCGCTTCACCCTTTTGTAACCCGCCGTTATTATCTGCCCATGCGGAAGGGATAATTAATATTAACAAGGCTGAAATCACTGATAATTTCATCTGATATCCTTCATTTTGGATGTCTTGACTTATTAAGTATTGTTGCTATTCCTTTATGTGGCAAATGTGATAAGTCTTAAAAGCATTTGCGTAGAAAAATCAAAAATTTCGGCAATTAAGCGAAACGGTGACAAAAGCCATGGAACCAAAAAATGAAAAAGTGCCTGGGATAAAAGAGAGTTATCGTTTACTGACGTTTGAGTATGCATTTCGTCAGGTGGGTTTTATTGTTCTGTTAGGTATTATCGTGGCCGCGTTAGCCGGCCTGTTTTCCAGCGGTGCGGTTAGCGACGTGGAGAAAACAAACGAAGCAAAATCCCTGAACCTGAGCTATGAGCGCTTCGGCCGCCGCCAGACCGAATCGCGGATGACGCTGACGTTTCCGGTGACGTCTGAGGGTAAATATATTCTCAGCCTGACCAGCGAAAGCAGCGACGTATATGAGCCGGGCAGCGTCTGGCCGCAGCCGGACAGCATGTATAGCCGGGGGAACACCCTGTTTCTCGTTTACGACAATCTGAAACAGAGCGATAAGTTCACCGTCCTGCTGTTCATCACGCCGACAAAAGCAGGGAAATGGACCAACAGCATCCGCGTAAACAACGGGCCAGATATCCGCTTCTGGCAGTTTATTTACCCCTAGGAGTCGAATATGGACATGGTTTTTCGTGCCCTGGCAATATACCTGTTTCTGGTGATCGTGTTTAAAGTCGCCGGACGGCGCGCCCTGCTGCAAATGACCAGCTTTGACCTTATTTTGCTCTTAATTATCAGTGAGGCGACACAGCAGGCGCTACTGGGCGAAGATTTTTCCGTCACCGGTGCGATGATTACAATAACAACGCTGGTGGTGGTGGATATTATTTTTGGCCTGATTAAAAAATATTCTTCTTCTGTTGAGAATGTTCTTGATGGCACCCCGGTGATATTGGTAGAGAATGGTATTCCCATTGCGGATAAACTGAAAAAAGTCGATGTATCCTGCGATGATATATTGGTTTCAGCACGGCAGAACCACGGCATAACGGAATTAAAGGATATTAAGTACGCGATCCTTGAGCGTAACGGCCATATTTCAATTATTCCTGAAGAAAATTAACTAAGGGGCACATCCATGAGCAACCTTATTCACGATAATAATACGACCATCAGCGAGCTGACGAAAAAGCTTGCCACGACGCTCACAGAAAGAGGACTGCGTCTAACCACGGCGGAGTCCTGCACCGGCGGTAATCTCGCGGTTGCGCTTTGTGCCGAAGAGAACACGGCGGAATTTTATGATGTTGGCATGGTGGTGTTCAGCGATGCGGCGAAGGAGAGGATCCTCGGCGTGCGGCACGAAACGATTGAGCGCTTCACCGCCGTCAGTGAACAAACGGTTACTGAGATGGCCGCTAAAATTCGCGATATTGCCGAGGCGGATATTGGTGTTGCCATCAGCGGCTATGCGGGACCGGAAGGCGGAGACGATGGCACGGCAGCCGGTACGGTCTGCTTCGGCTGGAATATTCGCGGACAGACGGAAACCCGCACCGTGCTGTTTTCCGGTGAATGTCAGGATGTGGTGGAAAAAGCGGTGCGTTATTCGCTGTCTGAACTGATCGAAATACTCTCCGGGTGGGATAACGTCTGAGACAAGGGGAAAGGCTATGGCTGTTATCGTTATTACCGGCGGTACGGCGGGCGTGGGGAAAGCCACGGCGCTGCACTTTGCTAAAGCGGGCTACGATGTAGGCATTATTGCCCGCGATGAGCAGAGCCTGCGCTCCACAGAAGAGGAGTTGCGCCGTTTCGGGATCAACGCGTGTGCCGTTCAGGCCGACGTGGCGGACAGCAAGGCGGTGACCGATGCTGCTAACGAAATTGAATACCGGCTTGGAGCCATCGATGTGTGGGTGAATAACGCCATGGGCGGGATGCTGGCGCCGTTTCGCACCATGTCCCCGGAGGAGTTTCGCCGCGTCACCGAGGTGACCTATCTGGGCTATGTTAACGGCACCCGCGCCGCGCTGGAGTTAATGACCCCTCGCGATCGTGGAACGATTATTCAGGTTGGCTCCGCGCTGGCCTACCGTTCCATTCCCTTGCAGTCAGCCTACTGTGGGGCGAAGGCCGCGATCCGCGGATTTACCGATGCCGTACGCACCGAGCTGATGCATGAAAACAGCCGGGTACAGATCGCAATGGTACAGATGCCGGGCCTCAATACGCCGCAGTTCGAGTGGGCGAGGAATAAATTTGCCTGGGCGATGCGCCCGGTCCCCCCCGTTTTTCAGCCGGAAGTGGCCGCCAGCGCTATTTTTAAGGTGGCGCAGAAACCGGTGCGGGAGCTATGGGTGGGCAGCAGCACCGTCCAGTCGATTGTCGGGCAGTTTCTTTTCCCCGGTTTTCTGGACCGGCTGATGGTTAAAAAGGCCTGGGAAGGGCAGATGACCGATACGCTAAATGCGGATGACCGTCAGGACTATCTGGATCAGCCGGTTAACGATCTGCATAAAATCCACGGGCACTTCACCGACGAAGCAAAAGAGCGCGCCACCAGCGTGACCTCCGGCATGCCGGGGAAAGTGCTGCTCGGCTCCCTCGCCGTCACGGGCGCGATCGTGGCGCGTCTGCTGCTCTCGCGGAGACGATAATCAGCGCAGTGCGGTACGATCGGTCCAGAACCAGCGGTAGCCATAGCCGCTGAGGTTAAGCGCGACGGTTTTGCCGCATTCCAGCGCGTCGTCGTAGCGTTTGTCCGCCAGGCATGCGGTCCAGGTCGCATGCCGGATCCCTCTGGCGGTAAAATTAACGGGCTTATCGCTGAAATTAACGAAGGTCAGAATGCTGCGCGTGTCGGTTTCGTAATAGATCCCTAGTACCGCATCGTTGTCGATAGTAATAAGACGAAACGGCGCGACGCCGATCTCAGGAAACTCCGAGCGCGTATTGGCGATATCGATAATGCAGTGCAGGAGGGAGTTGCGGTGCAACAGCGAATCCGCCACGTTGATTTTTTGATAGCGGTACGGACCATGGTCTATCATTGGGGCGATAAAGGTTTCCGGGTCGGCATCTGAGAAACCGCCGCCCTGCGATCCGGCCCACTGCATCGGGGTGCGTACGGCGTAACGCTCCTCCAGATCTAAATCATCGCCCATTCCAATTTCATCCCCGTAGCGCATGACCGGTACGCCCGGCAGCGAAAACAAGACCGCATGGCAAAAGGCCAGCCGCTTTCGATCGCCCTTAAGCATCGGCGCCAGGCGGCGGCGGATCCCTCGCTGATACACGCTCATCTCTTCATCAGGGGCGAAGGCATCAATGACGGTCTGCTTTGCTTTTTTGCCTATCCCTTCCAGATCCAGCTCATCATGATTGCGCAGCCAGTTGGCGAAGCAGCAGGAGTCCGGCGGCACAATCATCTTTTTCACCGCGTTGCGCAGCGGTCGTGCGCTCTTCTCTGCAAGGCTGACGTAAAAGTACTTATTGAGCCAGAAATTCAGCACCAGGTTGAGCCGGTCATTCTGACCAAAATAATCTTTGTAGGCGTCGACCTCCACGTCGACTTCGCCGAGCAGGATCGCGTCCGGATTACGCTGCTCGATAAGACGGCGCAGATGCTCCAGGATCCACAGGCCACGTTTTTCATCTCCACGCCCGGCCTGTTTTGTCAGGTGCGACGCTGCATCCAGGCGAAAGCCCGACACCCCGAGCTTTAGCCAGAAGATGATGATATTCTCAACCTCCTTCAGCACCGCCGGGGAGGCCAGATTGAGATCCGGCTCGTGGTGATAAAACATATGCCGGTAGTATTGCCCCGCTTCGTCGTCCCATGTCCAGACGCTCTTTTCCACGCCGGGGAACATCGGTGGCGTATCGTCCTCGTCCGTGTCAGACCAGAGATAATAGTCACGGTAGGGTGACTGCGGGTTGCGGCGGGCCTGCTGAAACCAGGGATGCGCATCCGAGGTGTGCTGGATCAGCAGCTCAATAATGACCTTCATCCCCAGCTCCCGCGCCTGTTCAATAAAGGCGATGATATCGTTGAGCTTGCCGAAGCGGGGATCGACCTGCAAATGATCGCTTACGTCATAGCCTTCATCGAGAAAAGGGGTGAGGTAAAACGGGGTGATCCAGATAACCGTCGCGCCCATCCGGCGGATGTAGCGCAACTTCGCGGCGATCCCGGCGATGTCGCCACAGCCATCGCCGTTAAGATCGTAAAACAGGGCGGTATCAATCTGGTAAATAATGGCGCGTGTATGCCAGCCTGCCATAGCAATCCTTAGTGATAACCTTCGGTATCAGACACTTTGCCCCGGAAGACGTAGTAGCTCCAGGCGGTGTAAACCAGGATCACCGGGATGATTAACAGCGTGCCGATCAGCATAAACAGCTGGCTGGCAGGCGGTGCGGCGGCTTCCCACAGGGTGATGTGCGGCGGGATAATGTGTGGCCACAGGCTGATGCCCAGTCCGCTAAAGCCGAGGAAAATCAGGCCCAGCGTTAACAGGAACGGACGGGCATGGCTGTCGGGATTGCGCGTCAGCCGCCAGATCCATAGGCTGAATACCGCCACCAGAACCGGAACCGGCAGGAACCAGAAGAAGTTAGGCAGTGTAAACCAGCGCTCGGCGACAAACTGCCAGCCGAGCGGGGTCCAGATACTCACCACCGCAATAACGGCGATCAGTGCCAGCAGCACGTGCCGGGTCAGCTCACGCATCCGGTTTTGCAGCGCGCCTTCGCTTTTCATGATCAGCCATGTGGTAGCCAGCAGGGTATAGGCGACAATCAAACCCAGCCCGCAGAACAGGTTAAACGGGGTTAACCAGTCCAGCGAGGAGCCCACAAAGCGTCGCCCTTCCACGTCAAAGCCGTTGATCATCGCGCCGACCACGATCCCCTGGCTGAAGGTTGCCAGCAGGGAACCGCCAGCAAAAGAATAGTCCCAGAATTTGCGGTGGGAAGGGGTCGCCTTAAAGCGAAACTCAAATGCCACGCCGCGGAAAATAAGCCCGATCAGCATGGCCGTGAGCGGGATGGTCAGGGCATCGATAATCACCGCGTAGGCCAGCGGAAACGCGCCGAACAACCCTGCGCCGCCGAGAACCAGCCAGGTTTCATTTCCGTCCCAGACCGGTGCGACGCTGTTCACCATCACGTCGCGCTCTTTGGCATCGCCCACAAAGCTGAACAGCATGCCGATACCGAGATCGAAACCGTCCATGATGATGTACATCAGCGTGGCGAAGACAATAATGGCAAACCAGATGACCGGGATATCGACGCCCATCAGATCTTCTCCTCTTCCGGAACAGACTCGGCGGCGGACAGCGGACGGGCAGGGGTGCCCGACGTATTAGACGTTAGCGTGCCGACAGGCTGCGGCCCTTTCTTTATCAACCGGGCGAGATAAACATAACCCACGCCAAATACCGAACAGTAGACCACGATAAAAGCCAGCAGGCTGATGCTCATCTGCAACGTGCTGTGCAGAGACACCGCATCTATCGTGCGCAGATAGCCGTAGACGACCCACGGCTGGCGGCCCACTTCGGTAGTGACCCACCCTGCGAGCAGCGCAAGCAGTCCGGCTGGCCCCATGCACAGGGCAAACCAGTGGAATGGTCGCGAGTGATAGAGTCGGCGGCGATAGCGCAGCCAGACGCTCAGCACACCAAGCGTAATCATCAGCAGCCCCATGCCGACCATAATGCGGAAAGACCAGAAGACGATGAGCGAGTTCGGGCGGTCCTCTTTCGGGAAATCTTTCAGCGCCGGGACCTGTTTATCCAGGCTGTGCGTCAGGATCAGGCTGCCGAGCGCCGGAATTTCAAGCCCGTATTTGGTGCGCTCCTCCTCCATATCCGGTACGCCGAACAGCAGCAGCGGGGTAGCCTCGCCGGGCGGATTTTCCCAGTGGCCTTCAATCGCGGCGATTTTGGCAGGCTGATGCTCAAGCGTATTCAGGCCGTGCATATCCCCAACGACTGCCTGGATGGGCGCGACCAGCAGCGCCATCCACATGGCCATGGAGAACATTTTGCGAATAGCGGGCGTGTCGTTGCCGCGCAGCAGATGCCATGCCCCGGACGCGCCCACAAACAAGGCGCTGCACAGGAAGGCGGCGATGGACATATGGATCAGACGGTAAGGGAATGAGGGGTTAAAAATAATGGCCAGCCAGTCTTCGGGAATGACCTGACCGTTCTGAATACTGAAGCCCTGCGGGGTATGCATCCAACTGTTGGAGGCGAGGATCCAGAAGGTGGACATCAGCGTGCCCAGCGCCACCATGCCGGTGGCAAAGAAGTGCAGGCCGGGGCCGACCTTATTCCAGCCGAACAACATCACGCCCAGGAAACCGGCTTCGAGGAAGAAGGCGGTTAAGACTTCATAAGTGAGCAGAGGGCCGGTTATGCTGCCTGCGAACTGGGAAAATCCGCTCCAGTTAGTCCCAAACTGATAAGCCATTACCAGCCCGGAAACCACGCCCATACCAAAGTTAACGGCGAAAATTTTCAGCCAGAAATGGTAAAGCGAGCGCCAGACATCATTTTTTGTGCGAAGCCACATGCCCTCGAGAACCACCAGATAGCTCGCAAGCCCGATGGTGATTGCCGGAAAGAGAATATGGAAAGAGACGGTAAAGGCGAACTGTATCCTGGCCAGATGAAACGCATCAAGCTCGAACATGCTCCGTACCTCTGGAACTGATAGCCCACAAGGCATTGCCAGACAGCCTCAGGCTGCCTGGCAAAACCGGTTACGGTTTTTTCTTACCCGCGCCAAGCTCGGCACCGGTAAGCGGATCGGCTTTAGGATCGGATTTCGTACGTGCGCACATTGCTTTGACCAGCGTAGCCTGCTCTGTTGTGAGCGTTACGCTTGTGCCGCCGTCACCGCCATCGACCGCTGGCTGAGGAGATTCCACGTAGTCGAAGTGCTTGTCGCTGTTCCAGCTTCCGCGAACTTCTCCCCCCTCAGACATATTGTAGTACTTGTTGGTGTACTCTTCGATTGGCGGCAATTTACCCGGTGGGAAGTTGTTACGGATCGACTGGAGCGCCTTCTCAAACGAAAGCTGGTGTGCTGCCTCACGCGTCATTAAAAACGCCAGCGCATCTTTAACACCTGGATCGTCCGTTACGTTAATAAGCCGTTCGTAGATAATTTTGGCGCGCGCCTCGGCCGCAATGTTAGAGCGCAGATCCGCGGTGGGTTCGCCAATGGTATCCACGTACGCCGCCGTCCACGGTACGCCTGCGGAGTTAGTGAGCGGAGTACCGCCCCCGTAGAGCAGGGAAGTGATATGACTGTCGTTGCCGTTTTCGGTCATGGACCGGTACAGCTCCGCTTCATTTTCAACGCCTTCCGCCAGTTCACCTTTCGCACCCTTATTAAGCATACCCACCAGGGTGCCGATAATTTCCAGGTGACTTAACTCCTCGGTCGCGATATCCATCAGCATATCTTTACGACCGGGATCGTCGTCGCTCAATCCTTGCGTAAAGTAACGACATGCCGCGGCAAGTTCGCCCTGTGGCCCGCCAAACTGCTCAAGCAGAAGATTAGCCAGACCCGGATTCGGTTCGGCTACGCGTACCGTGTATTGCAGCTGTTTTACGTGTCGAAACATAGTTTCTCCCTCTTCCGTTATTTTTTCGCTTCAACGCCGTCCGCGTCGGAGCGCAGCAGGAACTGTTCCGTCGTCTGTGGAATATGTTGAATCAGCCAGTCCGCCATCTGGCGCTCTTCTTCCAGAATGGATTCAATGGCTGGAATGGAGGCGGTATCGCCCGCTTGTTTGGCCGCGGCCAGCAGAGAGGTGTAGCAGGCAATTTCAAACTGCTCAAAAACGTAGCCGCTGATGGAGCCTTTAACAATTTCGTCGGAAGGGAACATGCCGCCAATGGACTGGCCGAGCGCCGCCATTTTGCTCATGGAATCTTTTATGACCGAACGGGAAATATCATTGCGGTCGAGAATTTCTTCCAGCACGGTAATTTGATGTTTAGTTTCATTAACGTGTTGTTCAATTCGTGCACGTAAGTCGGGATAATTATCAATACGGCTGGCCATTGATTCCAGCATGGATTCGGCTTGCTTTTCCATCGCATGGGCATCGCGTAGCCAATCATGGTAGTGTTCTACATGATTCATAATTAACTCCTGTGATTTATTTTCTGGTTAATTGTTGGTGCTGATGCTCATCAAATTATTATTTATCCTTTCTGGGCTTTTTGATTAATATTGCCGACAGCCAGATCGGTTAATTTGAGATCGGTTTCTTTTTCTTCTTCCAGTGTTTCTGCAAGAAGTTTAACGGCTTTTTTATAGCCTAATTGTTCAGCCAGGGTGGCCAGGGTGCCGTAGCTGGCAATTTCGTAGTGCTCGACTTTCTGTGCGGCGGCAATTAATGCAGCATCACGCACTTCGTTTTTCTCAGTGCTCTCAATAACTTCGTTGGCTTCTTCAATTAAGCCTTCCATTGCAACGCATTTCATGCGCTTCAGCTTGAGGCCGGATTCCTGCTCAATAATCTGATCGATACGTTCGATCTGTCCCTGCGTCTCCTCAAGGTGAGCCGTGAACGCAGCGCTCAGCTTCTCGCTTGATGCGGCGCGGGCTAACTTGCTTAGCGCGCGGGTCAGCTGCTTCTCGGCGCTATAGGTATCGGATAACAGGTGAATAAATACATCTTCAACAGTTTTCATATTCATATATTCGCTCCAGTGAAATAAAGGGAAGGTACTGCGAGCCGACAGGCCCGCAGCATGCTCTCGGTATATTTATAAGAGCTTTAAATAAGATCAGGAGTTATCAGATTTGCGGCCCCCGCCGTGACTGTTCTGTCCCCCTTTCTTACCCGCTTCAGATGCGCGTTGCGGATCGTTTTTGAAATTACCGCCGCTGTGCTGGCCGCCTTTACGTCCAGCTTCTGATGCTTTTTCACGGTCTTGCGCGAAATTACCGGAACCACCACGATGTTGCTCTGCCATATATCAACCCTCATGTTGCGTTTATGTCAGGTGATACGATAAGTAATTCGTATCAGTTGTCGTTCAGAAATTAACATTAGTCGTTATGTGAGAAGAGTCAAATTTCCTGCCTGGGTTGTTTTGCGTCATTTCCAGAGATGCGGGGAAAATACCGCTTCGTTACGTTTTTTGAAAATTGGAAGTAAATCCATTGCTTAGGGGTAAATAACTTGTGTCGTTAGGATTCCGCTTAGCTAATAATCTTAATATGAACGCGGCGGAAATGATTACAAGAATTGACGTAGCGCAAAAATATATCTTGCCGACCTGAGTCTTTATAATCGGAATAGTCTTAAGAGAAAAGTAAAATAACGAGCCGAAACAGTGTATCCGATCGTCGTTTTGACGTGGTCAGGCGGATCGGGTGAGGGTATGCTGCATTTGTCACCACAATAATTACAGAGGCAATGTCATGGATCAGGAGCTACTGGATGCAGGGTACCGGGCCTATACCGGTGAGAAAATCGATGTCTACTTCAACACAGGGATCTGCAAACACTCGGGCAACTGCGTACGCGGCAGCGCGGCGCTGTTCGACCTGAAGCGTAAACCCTGGATCGCACCGGATGAAGTGGATGCAGAAACTGTTGCGCGCGTAATTGATACCTGCCCGAGCGGTGCGCTGAAGTACCGCCTAAAATAAGTGAGGAACCATGGATATTCTTGAAGGCCATAACAAGTTTTATGTCAACGACGCCGAAGGCAATCAGGTTGCGGAGATCGTCTTTGTCCCGACCGGCGAGCATCTGAGCATCATCGAGCACACCGATGTGGATCCGAGCCTGAAAGGGCAGGGTGTGGGTAAGCTGCTGGTGGCGAAGGTGGTAGAGAAAATGCGCGGGGAGAACCGTAAAATTATCCCGCTGTGTCCGTTTGCGAAGCATGAGTTTGATAATACGCGGGAGTATGACGATATTCGGGCGTAATACAGATGCCCGGCATTGCGCCGGGCAGCACACTCAACCGACAAACATCACCGACACACACAGCACACCCACAATCAGCGTCAGCAGGTTGCCAATGGAGCGGTACGGTTTTAACGACGGGATCAGGTACGTCGACAGCGTCGGCATGATGAACAGGATCATGGCGATAAGCGGACCGCTGATGGCGTAAATCATGGAGATCGCATTCGGGTTGATGCAGCAGACCGCAAAGGTAATCAGCGACACGCCGAGAATCGAAACCGCGCGGTTAAAGGCGCGACTTTTCTTCACCCCCACCTGATTCAGCGACGATTTCACAATTTCCGTTGCCCCTTCAATCACGCCAAAATAGGTGCCGAGGAACGATTTCGACATCGCTATAATTGCCACGATAATGCCGGAAATGCCCAGCCATGCCGGGGACGAAGGCATCATCGACAGCGCGGACAGGATCGTCACCCCTTCCTCTTTTGCCGCCACGATATAGGACGGTGGAATCGAAAGCAGGCAGCTGAACACAAAGAACAGCACGCTGAGGCAGATGATCAGGTACGCCACTTTCATGATTTTTTTGCATTTACCCATAGCCTCTTCACCGTATTTCTCGCGACGATCTACGGCGAAGGTCGAGATGATCGGGGTATGGCTAAAAGCGAAAACCATCACCGGGATCGATATCCACACCTGGTGCAGCGTATGCTGGTCGAAGGCCATCTGGCTGGTCAGCAGCGACGGCTGCCAGCTGCCCGTCAGATACAGCGAGACAAACAGGAAATAGGCGATCAGCGGAAAGACAAGGAAACCCATCACCTTAATGGTGATGTGCCGCCCCATCAGGAAGATCAGATTCAAAATCAGCACCACGCCAAAACTCACCAGCATCCGCACGCTGGTATCCACCGTCATCCGTTTCGCCAGCTGTTCAGTAAGTGAGTTGGTTATCGCCACCGCGTAAATCAGAACCACCACAAAGAAGGCCACGAAATAGAGCGTGGTGATGAGGTTGCCGATCTTTTTGCCGTAGTAATGGGAAACGGCACCGGTGATCCCTTCGTTGCCTTTCGTCTTCGACGACAGAATAAATTGCGCCAGCGCTTTATGCGGCCAGTAGGTTAAGGGATACGCCACAAGGGCGGTGATCAGCAGGACAATTGCGCCAGCAGAGCCGAGCTGAATGGGCAAGAACAGGGTTCCTGCGCCCACGGCAGTGCCGTAGAGGGCGAAACTCCAGAGAGTCTCTTCTTTTGACCAAATTTTCGACATTAGAGCAACGTATCAACTATAAAACGAACAAAAAGGAGTGCAATTTACCATAATTATGCGTTGAGGTCGCCGTTGCTTCGCTGGGGTTGGGCCGGAGAAGGTCTCCGGCCGGAAGGTCATTCGCTTGCCAGGGCGCGACGTTGCTGGCGGCGCTTGATAATTTTCTCCCGCAGGGTGTCATACACCCAGTTGTAGAGCATGGTGTACGGCAGGAAGAACAGGAAGAAACCAATCTCCAGCGTGAAAGCCTGGAGCAGCGTCACGCCCAGCACGGCGGCAACGATGGTTACGCCAATCACAATAAAGCCGCATTCAAAACCCAGCGCATGCAGGGCGCGCACTTTTGCCGTGCGCTTCACCCGCTGAACGGGCCAGAAACGGTCGAAGCCAAAGTTATAGATAATGTTCCAGAGCATTGCCGTGGTCGCCAGAATAATAGTGAGACCCCCCATTTCAACCACCGAGCGCTGCATTAGCCACGCGGCCGTAGGGGCGAGGATCGCCGTAGCAATACCTTCAAAACAGACGGCATGGAAGATCCGCTCCGGCAATTTACGTTGGAGTGCATCCTGATGTTGCATATTTACCTCATATAGACGCCAGTATGGGTGTTGATGCGGCCTATTCTTATCGCTTAAGGTGATATATAAAAGATGGTATCCATCGATAAAGTAGATACATCATGCGTTATTCTCCCGAAGCACTGACCGCGTTTGTTGAAACTGTCGCCGCAGGTTCGTTTTCAGCTGCGGCACGACGGCTGCGTAAAAGCCAGTCCACCATCAGCACCTCCATCGCCAACCTTGAAGCTGACCTTGGCTTTGAGCTGTTTGATCGCTCGGCGCGTCACCCGGTGTTAACCGCCCAGGGTGAACAGGTGCTGGGCTATGTCCAGTCAATCCTCGCCGCCAGCGCGCGCCTTGATGAGCTGGCCGTATCCTTAACGGCGCAAACGGAGGCGCGTTTTACCTTTGTTCTCTCCGATACGCTTAACCCGGCCGTGCTGGAAGAGATGATGAGCCAGTTCGACCAGCGTTTTCCGCACACCGAATTTGAGTGCCTGATTGGGGAAGAGGAGGACGTGATCGATCTGCTGCAAAAGGAGCGGGCGCAAATTGGCCTGACGGAAGCACGCGACAGCTACCCGACCGATATTGGCGCGACCCGTCTGCCTATGCAGACGCGGATGGCTATTTACGTTTCTGCCGGACATCCTCTGGCAGGGCAACATGAGACGCAGGCGGACGAGCTGCATGGCTGGCGCGAGCTGCGGCTGAGTACCTATCTTGAACGGGAAGCGCCCCTTGCGCGCGGGCCAGTCTGGTCTGCGCCGAACTACCTGCTGCTGCTAAGCATGGCGGTACAGGGCTTTGGCTGGTGCGCGTTACCCTGCGCGCTGGTCGACGAATTTGCCGCATCGAAATCGCTGGTGCAGCTGAACGTGCCGGGTTGGCCGAGGTCGATTGCCATCGATCTGGTATGGAACAAAAGAACCCCGCCCGGCGTCGCCGGAAGCTGGCTGCGCCAGTACTTGCAGGACGCACGATAATCCTGTGACTAAACTCACTAATTTTAAACATTTGCGTCAATTGTTGATAACAATCCTCTACTATCGTCATGTCATTTTGCACAGAGGTCGTGATGAAAGATGTCGTTATAGTGGGTGCGTTACGTACGGCTATCGGCTGTTTTCAGGGAGCGCTTGCGCGTCACTCTGCGGTTGATCTCGGCAGCGTGGTGGTAAGAGCGCTGGTGGAACGCAGCGGGGTTGCCGCACATGAAATTGATGAGGTGATCCTCGGCCAGGTGCTGACCGCGGGCGCGGGACAAAACCCTGCGCGCCAGGCGGCGCTGAAGGGCGGCCTGCCTAATACCGTTTCGGCGATTACCATCAACGACGTCTGTGGTTCAGGTTTGAAAGCGCTCCACCTTGCGACGCAGGCCATCCAGTGCGGTGAAGCGGACGTGGTCATTGCCGGAGGGCAGGAAAACATGAGCCGCGCCCCGCATGTCCTGACCGACAGCCGGACCGGCGCGCAGCTCGGGAACAGTCAACTGCTTGACAGCCTGGTTCATGACGGGCTGTGGGACGCCTTCAACGACTACCATATGGGCGTAACGGCGGAAAACCTGGCGCGGGAATACGGCATCAGCCGCGAGCTTCAGGATGCGTATGCGCTTAGCTCGCAGCAAAAAGCGCGTGCAGCGATCGACTCCGGCCGTTTTCGCGATGAAATTGTCCCGGTCAGTACCCAACGCCAGAACGGCGAAGCGCTCATCGTTGATACCGACGAGCAGCCTCGCACCGATGCCAGCGCAGAAGGGCTGGCAAAACTCGATCCGGCCTTCGAAACGCTCGGTTCTGTAACGGCAGGTAACGCATCATCCATTAACGACGGTGCGGCGGCGGTGATGATGATGAGTGAAAGCAAAGCCCAGGAGCTGGCGCTGCCGGTGCTGGCGCGCATCAAAGCGTTTGCCAGCGTGGGTGTTGATCCTGCGTTAATGGGGATCGCCCCGGTCTATGCCACGCGCCGCTGTCTTGAGCGGGCGGGTTGGCAACTGAACGATGTAGATCTGATTGAAGTCAATGAAGCCTTTGCTGCACAGGCGATCTCGGTCGGGAAAATGCTGGAATGGGATCCGCTGCGGGTCAACGTCAACGGCGGTGCGATCGCGCTCGGTCATCCCATTGGCGCTTCCGGCTGCCGCATTCTGGTGTCGCTAGTCCACGAAATGAAAAAGCGTAACGCCCGAAAAGGGATCGCAACGCTCTGCATAGGCGGAGGGCAGGGGGTAGCCCTGGCTATCGAACGGTAATTTCCCCCTCTGCGCACAGAAAGCCTCCCTCGGGAGGTTTTTTTATGTCCGCAGAATCCTTTTTTAACACTTCTGCGTTCTTTCTTAAGCCCACAATAATTATTGCGCGGTGAATTATTCGCTTTGTGAAGTTCTTAGTGTGATCTCACGCCTGGAATTTATGCGTTATACGCCTTTTTTGTTGATGAGGTTCACGTCGATCTTTGCCAAAAAAAATGAAACAAATAATTTCGATCCTTGTCACTAAAATAACGGTACATAAAAAATAAACTCAAGTTTCATAAAAACGAAACGTTATTTTAATTGAGGGTTTTTTCATGTTTAAGAAATCTCTGCTCCTTGCTTCCCTTATTAGTGCCTCTTTTGCGGTTAGCGCCGTTACCGTCGATCTGCGTCACGAATATATTGACAGCGGCTCGAATGCCGACCGTGTTGCCGTCTCGCACCGCTTTGATAATGGCTTCGGTTTTTCAGTCGAGGCGAAGTGGAAATCAGGCGGGGACAAGGCAGATCAGCCATTCGCGGATGTGGTGGGGAACGGTCACGAAGATCAGATTAGCTGGCGCTGGAAAGCGACAGACAATATCGCCCTGACGCCTGCGTTTACGATTGAAAGCACAGACAGTCGTACCATTTATAAACCGAATCTGCATGTGCAATATAGTTTCGATAATGGCTTCTACGTGGCCGCGCGTTACCGTTATGAATATACCCGCTACCCGTCAAGCTCAAATAAGGACGATGATAAAGTTAACCGTGGTGATGCGTGGGTCGGTTGGGTATTAGGTGACTGGCGTACCGAGCTGAACTATGTTTACGCGAAAAGCTCTGAAGGCGTGGCCCGAAATAACAATAAAGATTATTCCAATGAATATAACGCCAAGCTGGCCTACAAATGGGATAAAAACTGGGCACCGTATGTTGAGGTGGGCAACGTGGGGGTTAAAGACACTGACGAACGCCAGACCCGTTTCCGTTTAGGCGTGGCGTACTCCTTCTGATAATCCAGCTTCTTCGCTAAAAACCGCCGGGTGGCGCTTCGCTTACCCGGCCTACACTTTCCTTCCACTCCGTCGTTTCGTATGCCGGGTGGCCCTGCGCTTACCCGGCCTACACTTTCCTTCCACTCCGTCGTTTCGTATGCCGGGTGGCCCTGCGCTTACCCGGCCTACACTTTCCTTCCACTCCGTCGTTTCGTATGCCGGGTGGCCCTGCGCTTACCCGGCCTACACTTTCCTTCCACTCCGTCGTTTCGTATGCCGGGTGGCCCTGCGCTTACCCGGCCTACACTTTCCTTCCACTCCGTCGTTTCGTATGCCGGGTGGTGCTGCGCTTACCCGGCATACACTTTCTCTCCAATCAGTCGTTTCGTAGGCCGGGTAAGCGTTAGCGCCACCCGGCAAAAAGCGCCGCAATCACCCAAAAAAAAGCCCTCCGAATCGGAGGGCAAGGCCAGTTACAGAAACACTAACTCATTCAGGCATGCAACATTTCAGGTTGCTCGGGGAGTTTCGCGATATAGAGGGCTGGTTTGCCGTCTTTATCGGAACTGTACAGCACCGCTTTTTCGTCCGGCGTGAAGGACGGATGCGGGTGGGTTACCTGGCGGCTGTTCGCCACCGTAGCCCAGGAAGTGTCATGACGGGCAATGCGGTAATAGGCTTTCTTCGCCACGTCAAAGGCATACAGATAAGGATCGTTATCAATGGTGTAGCCGCCGGTGTCTTTCACATCGACAGGCGTGCCGGAACCGTCGCCAACCAGCATGGTGCCGTCAACATTGCTCATCAGGTGCGAACAGGCGGGCATGTTCATTACCGCTTCATTCACGCCGGTGTCCGGATTGAAGCGGGAGATGGTGCGCCCTTGCTGACCTTTCAGGTAAGAGACGTAGATCAGCGCGGACCCGTCCGGCACCCAAAATTCATGCGTGCAGCTTTCCCCTTCCGCGTGCGTTTTCACTTTCCGCACGTTGCTGCCATCTTCGTTGACCAGCCACATGCGGGCGTCAACCAGGTCGTGTGGCCCTTCATGACAGAAGGCCACGGTATTGTCATCGAACGGGCGATAAATCGGATGTCCCAGCCAGATCTTCTCGTCATGGATGGTAGTGCTTTCACCCGTTTTTAGATCAACGCGCAGCAGGCGGCAGTGCGGCCCTTTGTGGAAGAAGTCGTGGAAAATTTTCCAGTCGTTGAGTGGCGTCCAGTCACGTCTGGCAATCTCAATACCTACCAGTTTGGTGCAGTCGCTGTTCGCGACCCAGGTGCCGTAGCCAACCCACTCTTCCGGGACGCGGTACACTTCGCGCTCTGCCAGCGTCTTTAAATCCACCTCAAGCAGGGTGCGATCGTTCTTCACATAGTAGAGGGATTGATCGTCCGGAGAGAGGAACCCGCCAAAGGTGTTATCGCCCGCGCCTTCGGTCAGCTGCACCGCTTCGGCGTTTTTCAGATCCAGCAGGTAATAGTTCCAGTGACCGTCGAACTCCCCGGCGAACAGCAGGTGGCTGCCATCGTTAAAGAAGCACTTCTGGTAAAAGTAGTTGCGATGACAGGTTACTTCCGGTGGGGTCAGGCGGGTAACTTCCACGCCTGTATCCGGATCGCGGCTGACCTCGTAGTTCAGCTTGACCCGCATACCTTTAGCCATAATGCACTCCTTTGAACGCGTAATGTAAGTTGAAAACTAGGTGTTAAATTATCAAAACATCGTTTCATTGTGTGTGACTGACAGCGCAAATTCTCAGTTTCTTTAGCCAGATTGAGGGGCTTAAAGATTTATCGTGATCGAAACACCATTTCTGGCATAAACATACAGAAAAAATGAAACGTTGTTTTAAATGTAATTGAAAACCCCATGTACAGGGGATAATATGTGTTCATCACGAAAACGGAACATTGTTTCGTTATTCATCTTTGCCTTCGGGCACGATCAATTCTGGAGGTTTACGTGGACGTCAGACAAAGCATCCACAGTGCGCACGCAAAAACGCTGGATACTCAGGGGCTGCGCAGTGAGTTTTTAGTTGAGCAAGTGTTCGAAGCCGACAAGTACACCATGGTCTACAGCCATATTGACCGCATTATTGTGGGCGGGATTATGCCGGTGGCGAAAACCGTCTCCGTGGGCGGTGAAGTGGGCAAACAGCTGGGCGTGAGCTACTTCCTCGAACGCCGTGAACTGGGCGTGATTAACATTGGCGGGCCGGGCACCATAACCGTCGATGGCCAGTGCTACGAAATTGGTCACCGTGACGCGCTGTACGTCGGAAAAGGCGCGAAAGAAGTGGTGTTCGCCAGCATCGATGGCAGCAAACCGGCGAAGTTCTACTACAACTGCGCCCCGGCTCATACGACTTACCCAACCAAAAAAGTCACGCCAGCGGACGTTGCCCCGGTGACCCTTGGTGACAACCTCACCAGCAACCGCCGCACCATCAATAAATACTTCGTACCGGATGTGCTGGAAACTTGCCAGCTCAGCATGGGGCTGACCGAGCTTGCGCCGGGCAACCTGTGGAACACCATGCCGTGCCATACCCACGAGCGCCGCATGGAAGTCTATTTCTACTTCAACATGGATGAAGATGCCTGCGTGTTCCACATGATGGGACAGCCGCAGGAAACTCGCCATATCGTGATGCACAACGAGCAGGCGGTCATTTCGCCAAGCTGGTCCATCCACTCTGGCGTGGGAACGAAAGCTTATACCTTTATCTGGGGTATGGTCGGTGAAAACCAGGTCTTCGATGACATGGACCACGTCGCTGTTAAGGATCTGCGCTAGTCGCAGGCAGTTAAGCATACATCTGCCTGTTGGTGACAGGCGCTGAACGATTAAGGAACAAACATGATTCTGGATGCATTTTCTCTGCAGGGTAAAGTGGCTGTGGTTTCCGGGTGTGACACCGGGCTGGGGCAGGGTATGGCGTTAGGTCTGGCGGAAGCGGGCTGTGATATCGTCGGGATTAACATCGTAGAGCCAACGGAAACCATCGAGCGCGTCACCGCGCTGGGCCGTCGTTTCCTGAGCCTGACCGCGGACCTGCGCAAAATCGATGCGATCCCTGAACTGCTGGATCGCGCGGTGGCGGAGTTCGGGCATATCGATATTCTGGTCAACAATGCGGGCCTGATTCGCCGTGAAGATGCGATTAACTTCAGCGAAACGGACTGGGACGACGTGATGAACCTGAACATCAAGAGCGTGTTCTTTATGTCCCAGGCGGCTGCGAAGCACTTCATCGCGCAGGGGAAAGGCGGCAAGATCATCAATATTGCCTCCATGCTCTCTTTCCAGGGCGGCATCCGCGTACCGTCTTACACCGCATCGAAGAGCGCCGTGATGGGCGTGACCCGTCTGCTGGCGAACGAGTGGGCGCAGCACAATATCAACGTCAACGCGATTGCGCCGGGCTACATGGCCACCAACAATACCCAGCAGCTGCGTGCTGATGAAGAGCGCAGCGCGGCAATTCTGGAACGTATTCCAGCGGGTCGCTGGGGTCTGCCGAGCGATCTGATGGGCCCGGTTGTGTTCCTGGCTTCTCCGGCTTCGGATTACATTAACGGCTATACCGTCGCCGTTGACGGCGGCTGGCTGGCACGTTAATTCAGCCTTAATAAAGAACCTCTGCCCTCGGGTGGAGGTTTTTTTTGCGCCAAAATTGGCTTTATCCATATCCTTAAAGATGAAAAATCCATACTAAAAAGGAATAAATGACGGGTATCACACATTTATTGCTTAAATATTAACTAATTAATAAAAAATAAGGTTAAACCACCCTGATTTGAAATTGTAATGTCCATCACAGAACGGTATGTCGTAGCGAAATAATCCATATCTTCACCAGTTCCGACCTGACACTTTCTTCCGGTATCTCGTAATTTCACTTAACGAATTTCGCTGTTGAGGCAGGAAACTATGACATCTATAAATGACTCTACCCTTATGCCCGCTGCGCTGCGCGATACCCGACGCATGAACCAGTTTGTTTCTGTTGCGGCCGCCGTAGCCGGTCTACTGTTTGGTCTGGATATCGGCGTTATCGCTGGCGCACTGCCCTTTATTACCGACCACTTTACGTTAAGCAACCGCCTGCAAGAGTGGGTGGTGAGCAGCATGATGCTGGGCGCGGCCATCGGCGCGTTGTTTAACGGCTGGCTGTCGTTCCGTCTCGGGCGCAAATACAGCCTGATGGTTGGGGCGATCCTGTTCGTCGCAGGCTCCATCGGCTCCGCGTTTGCGACAAACATAGAAGTGCTGCTGCTTTCACGCGTGTTGCTTGGCGTAGCGGTGGGTATCGCGTCCTACACCGCGCCGCTTTATCTCTCTGAAATGGCAAGTGAGAACGTGCGAGGGAAGATGATCAGTATGTATCAGCTGATGGTGACGCTCGGTATCGTGCTGGCGTTTCTGTCGGATACGTACTTCAGCTACAGCGGCAACTGGCGGGCAATGCTTGGCGTGCTGGCGCTGCCTGCGCTGGTGCTGATTGTGTTAGTCATTTTTCTGCCGAACAGCCCGCGCTGGCTGGCGCAAAAAGGGCGTCACGTGGAGGCGGAAGAGGTGCTGCGCATGTTGCGCGACACGTCTGAAAAAGCGCGTGAAGAGCTGAACGAAATCCGCGAAAGCCTGAAGCTGAAGCAGGGCGGCTGGTCCCTGTTTAAGGCGAACCGCAACGTGCGCCGCGCGGTGTTCCTCGGCATGCTGTTACAGGCGATGCAGCAGTTTACGGGGATGAACATCATTATGTATTACGCCCCGCGCATTTTTAAAATGGCCGGTTTTACCACCACCGAACAGCAGATGATCGCCACGCTGGTGGTGGGGCTGACCTTTATGTTCGCCACCTTTATCGCGGTGTTCACCGTTGATAAGGCCGGACGTAAACCCGCCCTGAAAATTGGCTTTAGCGTGATGGCGCTCGGCACCTTAATCCTTGGCTACTGCCTGATGCAGTTCGATAACGGCACGGCGTCAAGCGGCCTCTCCTGGCTCTCCGTGGGCATGACCATGATGTGTATCGCCGGTTACGCGATGAGCGCCGCGCCGGTGGTGTGGATCCTGTGCTCTGAAATACAGCCGCTGAAATGCCGCGACTTTGGTATCACCTGTTCCACCACCACCAACTGGGTGTCGAACATGATCATTGGCGCGACCTTCCTGACGCTGCTGGATGCGATTGGCGCGGCAGGCACCTTCTGGCTCTATACGGTGCTGAACGTGGCGTTTATCGGTGTGACCTTCTGGCTGATCCCCGAAACCAAGGGCGTGACCCTGGAGCATATTGAACGCAAGCTGATGAGAGGGGAGAAACTACGTAATATCGGCGTGTAATGTAATTGCCCGGTGGCGCTTCGCTTACCGGGCCTACGATACCGTGTAGGCCGGGTAAGCGGCTTAGTGTTTACCGCATCGCACGTCTCAAAATACGCTCCGCCTGACGCTGGAAGTCAGCGGCCGTCTCTTCCACGGTTTTCTGGCCGTAGTCGATATACTGCAAAGAAGTACCGAACTGCGCCACAATCTGTGGGTCGTCAAAGTATGGCGAGACGGTGAGTTTCGCCGGCAACGACTGCGCCAGACGCAGGCCCGCCACGGAAGGATCGTCCTCTTTAATGGTGCCGTCTTCAGTCAGATACTGCACCGCTACTTTGCTCAGCGGTACGCCACGCTCAAGACCCAGCGTATCGACCCCTTCTTTGCTGTTGAGCAGGAAATTAATCAGCTTCGCCGCCGCTTCCGGGTTTTTGGTCGACTTACCAATCGACAGCATTTGCGCCGGTTTGAAGAACAGGCCCGCGTCGGTGGCGCCCGGCAGCATTGGGTAGCTGCCCAGCTCCAGTTTCGCCGGTGGCTTCAGGTTGTCGGAATATTTGTTGATGGTGGAGTTCCACATATAGGTGCCGCCCCATTCTCCCTGGATCCACGGCTTCATCTCATACATGTTGCTCTTACCAAATGAGGCATAATATTTGGTGTCCGGCATGACGTGGCTGTCGATCAGCTTTTTGTAGGTCTGGAAGAACTCCACCCACTGTTCCTTTGTGTAGCTGAACTTTTTGGTTTTCTCATCCACCGCAGGAATGTTGTACTTCTGGATCATGTACGAATTCAGCAGCGCCAGCGTATCCTGGTGCTCGAGGATCACCGGGTAGTATTGCTTACCGAGCTTGCTCTCGAAGGTTTTACCGGCTGCCATCAGCTCGTCCCAGGTTTTCGGGTACGCAATACCCGCTTTTTTCCAGGTTTCGTCATTGAAGTAGAACACCCGCGCCGTCACCGAGATCGGAATGCCGTTCAGCTTGCCATCCACGGTGGTGGTTTGCAGCTCTTTGGGATCGAACTGCGACAGGTCGATCACCTCCTTCATCTTGTTCAGATCGTAGAAGCCGTCACCGGTTTTGGAGAAGATCGGCAGCCAGTTCCAGTTCGTCTGCATTACGTCTGGCTCGGTTCCACCCGCAATCTGGGTGGTCAGACGGGAGAGGTGACCGTCCCAGCCGGTGTATTCCGCTTTCACGTTGATGTCCGGGTTCTGCTTATGGAACTCCTCCAGCGCTTTCAGGGTGACCTGGTGACGGCCGTTGCCGCCCCACCAGGACATCCGTAAATCCACATTCTGAGCCATCGATGGCAAAGCGGTAAGGCCCAGGGTCGCGGAGATAGCTGCGCTTAAAAGCACTTTTTTCATTTTTATCACTCCATCAGAGAGAGAGGTTCTGTTCAGTTTTTGCGTCAAAAATATGACACTTATTCATATCAAACGTGAAATACACCTTACGATGAAGTCCCTTATCAATCATTGGTTTAGCTTCATCGGACGGGATTCTGGCGGTCAGTTCGTAGTCCGCGACCTTCAGGTACACAAAGAATTCGTGGCCCATGTTCTCAACGCGCACCATCTCCCCGCTACAACCGCCGTTCGGGAAGGGCTCATCAGAGAGCGACACAAATTCCGGACGCACGCCGAAGAAGATCTCCTTACCCGCGTAAGCGGCGACTTTCTCCTGCTTCTCCGCGTTCAGCGGCATGGTTTCATCACCAATGGCGATGTGCAGCTGTCCCGCTTTTTCGACCAGCACGCTTTTGCGTATATTCATCTCCGGCGCGCCGATAAAGCCCGCCACGAACATGTTCTTCGGCTTGTGGTAGAGATTGTCCGGCGTATCCACCTGCATGATATGGCCGAGCTTCATCACGCAGATGCGGTCGCCCATGGTCATCGCTTCGGTCTGGTCGTGGGTCACGTAAACGGTGGTGGCCGGTTTTCCGGATTTCTTCAGCTGCTTATGCAGGTCGGAAATACGGATACGCATCGAGGCGCGCAGTTTGGCGTCGAGGTTTGAAAGCGGCTCATCGAACAGGAACACATCCGGTTTTTTCACAATCGCACGGCCTACCGCCACGCGCTGCGCCTGGCCGCCGGAAAGCTGGCGCGGCAGGCGGTCGAGCAGCTCTTCCAGCTCGAGAATTTTGGCGGCTTCATTCACCTGGGACTCAATCTGATCTTTCGGCAGCTTGCTCAACTTGAGGCCAAAGGCCAGATTCTCGCGCACCGTCATGTGTGGATAGAGGGCGTAGTTCTGGAACACCATCGCAATCCCGCGCTCTTTCGGCGCGAGGTTGTTCACGATCTTGTCGCCGATACGCACCTCGCCGCCGCTGATGGTTTCCAGTCCCGCCAGCATGCGCAGAGTAGTGGATTTGGCGCAGCCGGATGGGCCGACGATTACCATGAATTCCCCTTCGGCGATTTTAAGATCGATAGCGTGTACCGCTTTAAAACCGTTGGAGTAGACCTTTTCCAGCTTGTTGAAAATAACTTCAGCCATGGTATTTCCCTCTTAACCTTTAATTCCGCTGCTGGTGACGCCCTGTACGAAGTAGCGCTGTGCCAGGAAGAAGACAATGATGGATGGCAGAATGGAGATGCTCGCCATTGCCAGAATTTCGTTCCACGGCGCCCCTTCGGTGACGTCGATGGACATTTTCAGCGCCAGTGCAATCGGATATTTATCCACGCTGTAGACATAAATCAGCGGCCCGATAAAGTCGTTCATGGACCACATGAACTGGAACAGGGCGACGGAGATAATGGCCGGTTTAAGGATCGGCACAACCACGTACCACAGCACCTGAAGGGAGTTACAGCCGTCAATCTGCGCCGCCTCTTCCATGTCACGCGGGACGCCGCGCAGGAACTGGATCAGCATGAAGACGAAGAACCCCTGGGTGGCGAAGGCCAGCGGCAGGTACAGCGGCATATAGCTGTTCAGCATGCCCATTTCACGGAACATCAGGTACTGCGGGATCAGCAGCACGGTGCTGGGTAGCAGCATGGTGGTAATGAGCGTGGCGAACCAGAACTTCTTCCACGGGATCTCGAAGCGGGCAAAGCCATACGCCACGATGGTGGAGGAGATAATGGTCAGGATCACTTTCGGGATCACATACTTAAAGGTGTTCAGCATGTAGTGGCCGAAGTTGTACTCGGTGCCGGTTTTCCAGCCGTTGATGAAGCCGTCCCAGGTGGCATGTGCAGGCCACAGGCTCAGGGTGGTGAAGATCTCGTGGTTCGGTTTGAACGACGCGGAGAACATCCACACCAGCGGGTAAAGCATCAGCAGGCCGACAAACAGCAGGATCGCATAGCGAACGGTGGCATTGATTTTCTCTCTGCGCAGCGTGCGGGCTACTTCGCGTTCGGCGATGCTTCTTGCCGTGGAGAGTTGTTGAATATCAGCCATTTTTGCCTCCTTTATCGGCGGAGTAGAACACCCAGTATTTCGACGACTTAAAGGCGATACCGGCGAAGACGGCCACCACCAGGAACAGGATCCACGCCAGCGCCGCGCCATAACCCATATCGAAATACTTAAACGCGGTGTCGTAGATGTAGAGCGAGAACAGGTAGGTCGAATAGGTCGGCCCGCCGCCGGTGATCACGTACGGCCCGGTAAATTCCTGGAACGCCTGCGTGGTCTGCATGATGAAGTTGAAGAAGATCACCGGCGTAATCAGCGGCACGGTCACCTTCATGAACATCTGCCATTTCGATGCGCCATCGATCATCGCCGCTTCATACTGGGACTGCGGTACGTTTTGCAGCGCGGCCAGGAAGATGACCATCGCGGAACCGAACTGCCAGACGCGCAGCAGGGTAACGGACATTAGTGCCAGTGACGGTTCACCCAGCCAGTTCACCGGGTCAAAACCAAATACGCCGATAAAGCTGTTCAGCAGGCCATCGATGGCAAATAAGGCGCGCCACAATACGGCAATGGCGACGGAACTGCCGAGGATCGACGGAATATAGTAGGCAGTACGGAAAAATCCGATGCCGCGTAATTTAAAGTTCAGGACAAAGGCAATCCCTAATGCGAAGGCGAGCTTTAACGGAATGGTTAAAAATACGTATGCAAAGGTCACGCCCATTGATTTCCAGAAGAGCGTGTCTTCGGTAAACATGTAGCGATAGTTTTCGATGCCGTTAAACACCGGCGGACTCATCAAATCGTAATCCGTAAAGCTGAGGAAAAATGATGAGACGAAGGGGAATGCCGTAAAGAGTATCAACCCGATGATGTAGGGTGATATCCATGCGAGCCCCAGCAGCTTGTTTTCATTCATACATACCTACCTGGCGATCAATGGTTTAAAACGGAATCTGCTTTGTTACATCTTCCCAGGCCAGCATCGCGCGGCATGAGAGCTGAATTTTAGGGTGCAATATCTGGCGTCGGCTAAATATAAAATTGTTTATTAACGCTTTTTTGCCTTCCTCTTTGCGCTAAACGCGTTGGGTTTCAAAAGAGCTGAACCGCCGTTCTTGGATACTAAAACATCGTTTTATTTTATATTATTGCGATTTATTTCTGCGTCATTCGCTTAATGATGGAAATGTGATCAGCGTCGAAACGCTGTTTCAATATAGTGAGGGAGGTGGCATTTTTGACTTTTCACGGACGTTCGTCGGGGCTGCGAGGAGGCGAGACGAAGCACAAGTGGAAACGGGAAAAACAATAGTCACGCAGCGTGGCTAACTACCAGATCTGATAGCAGGTCTACAGATGTACCAATTCGGCATTCAGATAATTCTTACATTCTTGTATGATTTCTTAAACCGGAACCAGTCAGGCAGAATTTCACTGCATCCTTAAAAGAAGAACAGTTATGTCAGCAATGGATTTCAAACAACATACGGATCTCAACTTTCCTCACTATGCTCCCCCGGCGGTCAGCGCTAAAGAAATAGATCTCCTGGGTCTGCTGGACGTCCTGCTGGCAGCAAAAAAACGCATCATTACCATTGTGTTTGCATTTGCACTGGTCGGCCTGGCAATCGCCTTCCTGATACCGCAAAAATGGACCAGTAAAGCGGTCATTACGCCAGCGGAACAGACGCAGTGGAGTTCGCTGCGCCAGATGATGGTGACGCTGCAGGTGCTTGATGTGGACGTTAAAGTTACCCGTGCGGATGTATTTAATCTGTTTATCAAAAAGTTTCAGTCTCAGTCCCTGCTTGAAGAGTACATGAAGAGCTCTCCTTACGTGATGGCTCAGCTCGATGGCGCCGAGGTTGACCCGCTGGAGCTGCACCGCGCGGTGGTCAATATCGCCGAAAAGATGAAGGCTATTGATAACACCCAGGAAAAAAATGCTGATAAAGCACCGTATCTCTCCTGGACGTTAAGCTTCACTGCCCCAACGGCAGAGGACGCGCAGAAAGTGTTGAATGGTTACATTCAGTACATTTCCCGCATCGTCGAGCAGGAGACCATGCAAAACATCCGCGATCAGCTGATCCTGAGAACCAAAACGGTTCAGCAGCAGCTGGAGCTGGATCGGGTTCGACTGACCAATATCCACAATACCAACCTGCAACGCCTTAACTACTCGCTGGAAGTGGCGAACGCGGCAGGGATCAAAAAGCCGGTTTACAGTAACGGACAGGCGGTGAAAGACGATCCGGATTACTCCGTCGCGCTCGGCGCGGACGGGATTGCGCAGAAATTGCAGATTGAAAAAAATCTGAAGGATGTTTCTGAGCTGAACGCTGATTTCCAGAACCGCGAATACTATCTGGCGCAGCTGCAAAAACTTTCCTTCGAAGACGTGAGCCTGGAGCCGTTCAAATACCAGCTCTCTCCTTCTATGCCGGTGAAAAAAGATGGCCCGGGCAAAGCACTGATCGTGCTGCTGGCGGGTATTCTGGGTGGGCTGTTCGCCTGTGGCAGCGTGCTGCTGCGCGAAGCAATGCGCTCCCGCAACCCGCTGCCGGAACAACTTCCTGAGCCGGTTACGGAATAACATGAAAAAAGGCGCTCTGATGAGCGCCTTTTTTTATTTCAGGAAATCCTCGCGTACCGGCGTAAAGGTATCCAGCAAGGTGCCGGGTTTGAGGCAAACGCAGCCGTGCATCACGTGCGGCTTTTTATAGAGAGTGTCGCCCGCCGTTACCACATGCTTTTCCTCGCCAATGGTGAACTCAAATTCCCCCGAGAGAACGTAGGTGAGCTGCTCATGCGGGTGGTTATGCAGCGGGCCAATCGCACCTTGCTCGAAATTCACTTCCACCGCCATCATCCTGCCATCGTGCGCCAGAATACGACGCGTCACGCCGTTGCCCAAATCCTCAAGCGTGGTCTCTTTATGGAAAATAAACATATTTTCGCCCTGTTATGTAATGAAACATTGTTTCATTTAACTTATCTCAGCCGCAGCGAAAAGAAAACGTTTAGCCAAATAACTGGAAAGGCGATCACAAGTTTGCTTCACTGGGTGAAACGTACAGGAGGAAAGATGAAAACGATCGGTCTGTTAGGGGGCATGAGCTGGGAATCAACGATCCCGTACTACCGCCTGATTAATGAAGGCGTCAAACAGCGTCTGGGCGGTCTGCATTCGGCCAGCCTGCTGCTGCACAGCGTGGATTTCCATGAAATAGAAGCCTGCCAGTCGAGCGGGGAGTGGGACAAAGCCGGGCAAATGCTGGCAGACGCCGCACTTGGCCTGGAGCGTGCGGGCGCGCAGGGTATTCTGCTGTGTACCAACACCATGCATAAGGTGGCGTCGCATATTGAAGACCGCTGTTCGCTGCCGTTCTTACATATCGCGGATGCCACCGGGCGTGCCATACGAGCCGCCGGCATGACGCGCGTGGCGCTGCTGGGGACGCGCTACACCATGGAGCAGGATTTTTACCGCGGGCGGCTGAGTAGCCAGTTCGGGATTGAAAGCCTGATCCCGGAGGAGGCAGACCGGGCGCGCATTAACCAGATTATTTTTGATGAACTGTGCCTCGGCACCTTCAGCGAAGCTTCGCGCGCCTGGTACGTCAGCGTGATTGAGAAACTGGCGCAGCAGGGGGCGGAAGGAGTCATCTTCGGCTGTACCGAAATTGGCCTACTGGTGCCGGCAGACCAAAGCCCGATACCGGTCTTTGATACCGCCGCCATCCATGCCGCGGATGCGGTGGAGTTTATGCTGTCATAAAGGTTTTTGCAGGTCAGGTAAGCGAAGCGCCACCTGACGCGCGTGCGCAATCAGGTGTTCACTAAAGGCATCAACCAGCGCTGAGGCGGGCCGGTGCAGCGGGCGGATCAGGCTTACGGTAAAGGGAACGGAAACGCTAAAACGGCGCAGAACCACGCCGCTGCTGGCGTAGTCCATAGCCGTGAGCGGGTTCACCACCGAAATACCCACGCCCGCGCGCACCATCGCGCAAATTGATGCCGCACTGTGCGTTTCCATCACCATCCGCCGCTTCACCTGATGTTCGGCAAACAGGCCATCCAGAAGCTGCCGGTAGCTGTCGGTCTGCGACAGGCTGATATAGTTCTCACCGTGAAAATCTGCCGGGGTCAGAACTGCTTTGAAAGCAAGCGGGTGGCTGGCAGGCAGCACGCAGACCTCATCCAGCGAGAGCAGCTCCGTGCGTTCCGTTCCCGCTGGCGTGACGAGGGTTTCGGTCAGACCCAGATCGTGGCGCTGGGCCGAAAGCCACTCCTCCAGCAGCGGCGACTCCTGCGGCACGATGGTCAGGCTGACCTCCGGATAGCGGGCCAGAAACGGCTGTAGCAGTACCGGCAGGAACGACTGAGAAAAGACCGGCAGGCAGACGATGGACAGCTCGCCCTGGCGAAACTCCCTCAGGCTCTCCGCCGCGCTCACGATCCTGTCCAGCCCGTACCAGGAGCGCTGAACCTCCTCAAAAAGACGTAAACCCTGCACCGTTGGATGCAGCCTGCCGCGGGTGCGTTCAAACAGCTTCAGCCCCAGCACTTTCTCAAAACGCGCCAGCTCGCGGCTGACCGTCGGCTGCGAGGTGTGCAGCATCTGCGCGGCTTCAGTGAGATTGCCGGTGGTCATCACCGCATGAAAAATCTCGATATGGCGTAGGTTAACGGCGGGCATAGGGCACCTGATGGCTGAGCGTGGTCCATATCATTTTTGCATAGACTCACGATAAAACGATATTTTTTATTCTCTTCAGGCTGTGGCGTAATGATAAAAAACAGAATACCGGAGACGACCATGCCACGCCCGCTCAACCAGACCGAAACCGATTTAAACGCCGATAACCTGCTGCGCCTGCCTGCCGAATTCGGCTGTCCGGTGTGGGTCTACGATGCGCAGATTGTTCGCGAGAAAATCGCCGCGCTGCATCAGTTTGACGTGGTGCGTTTTGCGCAGAAGGCCTGCTCCAATATTCATATTCTGCGCCTGATGCGCGAGCAGGGCGTGAAGGTTGACTCCGTATCGCTGGGTGAAATCGAACGTGCGCTGGCGGCCGGGTTTGATCCAAAGGCCGATAGCGACGCGATCGTCTTCACCGCTGACCTGATAGACGACGCCACGCTGGCGCGCGTGCACGAGCTGCAAATCCCGGTGAATGCCGGTTCGGTGGATATGCTGGAACAGCTTGGGCAGGTTTCCCCGGGCCATCGCGTCTGGCTGCGCATCAACCCGGGCTTTGGTCACGGTCACAGTCAGAAAACCAACACCGGGGGCGAAAACAGCAAGCACGGGATTTGGTATGCCGATATGCCTGCGGCGCTGGAGGTTTTACAACGTTACAACCTTAAGCTGGTGGGTATTCACATGCATATCGGATCCGGCGTGGATTATGGCCATCTTGAGCAGGTCTGTGGCGCGATGGTGCGTCAGGTTATCGATTTTGGTCAGGATCTGGAGGCGATCTCCGCCGGGGGAGGGCTTTCGATCCCTTACCGCGAAGGGGAGGAGGCGATCGACACGGATCACTATTACGGCCTGTGGAGCGCCGCGCGTGACAGCATCGCCGCTCATCTGGGCCATGCGGTGAAGCTGGAGATTGAGCCGGGTCGTTTCCTGGTCGCCGAAGCTGGCGTGCTGGTGGCGCAGGTGCGGAGCGTGAAGGAGATGGGAAGCCGTCACTTTGTGCTGATTGATGCTGGCTTCAACGACCTGATGCGCCCGTCCATGTACGGCAGCTATCATCACATCACCGCGCTTGCCGCCGATGGCCGCGATCTGGTCAACGCCCCGCGCATCGAGACCGTTGTTGCCGGCCCGCTGTGTGAATCCGGTGACGTCTTTACTCAGCAGGAAGGCGGGAAAGTCGAAACCCGTTCGCTGCCAGAGGTAAAACCGGGAGATTATCTGGTGCTGCATGATACCGGTGCGTACGGGGCGTCTATGTCTTCGAACTACAATAGCCGTCCGCTGCTGCCGGAAGTGCTGTTTGATAATGGCGTGGCGCGGCTGATTCGCCGTCGCCAGACCATTCAGGAATTGCTGGCGTTAGAGCTGGTCTGATTAAACCAGGGCCCTGTTGTCACCGAATCGCGTAACACCAGCGTGCCGGTGAACGGTGGGATCGCTTCAACCGGCTGGTTTTTTGCCAGCCGGATCGCCTGGTCGATCGCCGTCACGATCATGTTGTCGATCGGCAAATACACCGACGACAGGGCAGGCTCCAGCCACTTTGCGCTGGGGGCATCGTCAAAACCAAACAGCGAAATATCCTGCGGGATCTTCAGCCCGGCCTGGTGTAATGCTTTGGAGGCGCCCAGGGCCATGTCATCGTTACAGGCAAACAGGGCGCTGAACGATGTCTTTTCCGCAATCAGCTCTTTGCACAGCTCGTAACCCCGCGTCATGCCTGCATCGCCGTATTTAATCCGCCGCTCATCGAGACGAATACCGTGCTTCTCCAGCGCCTTACGGTAGCCCATCAGCCGCGCTTTACCCGTTGGGGTGTGGATCGGGACGGTGATACAGGCGATCTCCCGATGGCCCTGGCTTATCAGGTAATCCACCGCTTTGAAGGCTGCGTCCTGCTGTTCAAAGAAGACGCAGCGATCCGCCGCCTGGCTCACTTCGCGGTTAATGATTACCAGCGGCGTCTGCACGCTGTTGATCAGCTTCAGGATCGTCTTTTCGCTCATGTAACGCGTGTACAGCACGATGGCGTCGCACTTGCGGTCGGCGAGCATCTGCACCGCCAGTTCTTCCTGTTCAGGGGCATCGTGACCGTCGGTAACAATCAGCTGTTTACCGTGCGTTTCGGTCTGCCGTGACGCCTGCTGTAGCAAACGACCAAAGTAAAAACCGTCGAACGTCGAGACGACCAGACCGATGCTGTTGCTGGTCTGGTTAGCCAGCGAGCGCGCGAGAAAGTTCGGACGATAGCCCAGCTCCTCCATCGCGCGAAATACCTGCTGGCGCGTGCTCTCTTTAACCTGACCTGTGCCGTTCAGCACGCGCGAAACGGTGGCCTTCGACACGCCCGCACGCAGTGAGACATCCAGCATTGTTGCCATTCGAAATTCCTGTTTCCACGTAATGGTTTGCAGTTTAACACAGACCATCCGGCGCATAAGCGACGTGGGAAGGACAAAACCCCATAACGATCACGCTTTTCAGTAACGATCCTCGCCCGCGGAATAAATGCCTGTCATTGGTATACCAAAATGGTGATAAATCATAATCTGGAATACCTCTAACGGCGTTGGGAGCTTAATCACAGAACAAATCGCCTGTGGACGCTATTTTTGGCATACCAATAGTATCCGGCTGTACACCTTATTCAATAAAAGCCCTTTTACTGAGGTATTACCCTATGGCATTTCAGGAAAAACTGATCGACGCTCTGGGCAGTTTTGCCACTACCTTCAACAGCTATCGCTATATCCAGGCGATCAAGTCTGCGTTTATTACCTTAATGCCAGTCATCATAGTGGGGGCGTTCTCGGTATTGATCTCCAATATGGTGCTGGATCCGAAAAACGGTCTGGCGAGCTTTCAGTCGCTGTCGTTTCTCGCGGCCTTAAAGCCGATCACCAGCGCGCTCAACTACGCCACGCTGAACTTTCTCAACATCGGCGCGGTGTTTTTAATCGGCATTGAGCTGGGGCGTATTAACGGCATTAAGTCCCTGTTCCCCGGCCTGCTGGCGGTGATCTGCTTTATCTGCGTGACGCCGACCACGGTGGAAATGCTGGTGGACGGTGAGATGCACGTGGTGAAAGATGTGCTGCTGCGCCAGTTCTCAGATACCCGCAGCCTGTTCCTCGGTATGTTTATCGCCATCCTGTCGGTGGAGATCTACTGCTGGCTGGAAAACCGCAAGGGGCTGAAAATCAGGATGCCGGACACGGTGCCGCCGAACGTTGCCGCGTCGTTCTCTGCGCTGATCCCGGCCATTATCACCACCACCGCCATCGCCACCTTTGGCTTCGTGTTTCATCAGATTACCGGCATGTATCTCTACGACGCGGTATACCAGGTGGTGCAACAGCCGCTGGAGCGCGTGGTGCAAAGCCTGCCGGGGATCCTTCTGCTGATGTTTGTCGCCCAGCTGTTCTGGGTGATTGGTATTCACGGCAACCAGATGATCAAGCCGATCCGCGAGCCGCTGCTGCTGGGGGCAATCACCGTTAACATGAGCGCGTTCGAGCAGGGCAAAGAGGTGCCAAACATCATCACCATGCCGTTCTGGGACGTCTATATGAGCATCGGCGGCTCCGGCCTGACCATCGGCCTGCTGATAGCCGTCATGATTGCCACCAAACGTAAAGAGATGAAGGAGATAGCCAAGCTCTCCATCGGGCCGGGTATTTTTAATATCAATGAGCCGGTGATCTTCGGTATGCCAATCATGCTCAACCCGATCCTGGCTATCCCCTTCATCATCACGCCGCTGGTGACGGGCTCGATTGGCTACTTTGCCACCGTGACCGGATTTGCCGGGAAAGCCGTGGTAATGGTGCCCTGGACCACGCCGCCGCTGATCAACGCCTGGCTGTCAACGGCGGGCTCCATGGGGGCGGTCATCACCCAGTTTATCTGCATCGTGACCGCGGTGATTATCTATCTGCCGTTTGTGAAAATTGCTTCACGCCGCGCAGAGCAGGCCGCACTGCAACAAGCCACCGATAACGCATGAGGATACGATGAGCACAAAACAGATAGCCATACCGCAAGATTTTATTCTGGGCGCGGCGGCATCGGCCTGGCAGACCGAGGGCTGGAGCGGCAAAAAGCCGGGGCAGGATTCGTGGATCGATCTCTGGTACATGAACGATCGTCACGTCTGGCACAACGGCTATGGTCCGGCGGTGGCAACCGACTTTATCAATCGCTTCCGCGAAGATGTAGCGCTGATGAAGCAGGCGGGACTGACGCACTATCGCACCTCGATCAACTGGTCGCGCTTTTTAACCGACTATGAAAATGCGACGGTAGATGAAGAGTACGCCGCGTATTACGACGCGCTGTTCGATGAAATGCACCGTCAGGGCATTGAGCCGATGATCTGCCTGGAACACTACGAATTGCCGGGCGTGCTGCTGGAGACCTACGGCGGCTGGGCGTCAAAGCACGTCGTCGAGCTGTTCGTTCGCTATGCGGAAAAGGTATTTGAGCGCTTTCACGGCAAAGTCACCCGCTGGTTTACCTTCAACGAACCGATTGTGGTCCAGACGCGCGTCTACCTTGACGCGCTGCGCTGGCCCTATGAGCAGAGCACCAGCACCTGGATGCAGTGGAACCACCATAAGGTGCTGGCGACGGCGAAAGTGGTGAAGCTGTTTCGCGAGAAAGGGTATGACGGCACGGTGGGCTGTATTCTTAACCCGGAAGTGACCTATCCGCGCTCCCGCGCGCCGCATGACGTGCGAGCGGCAGAGATGTACGATCTGTTCTACAACCGCGTCTTTCTCGACCCGCTGGTGCACGGGCGCTATCCGCAGGCGCTCTTTACCCTGCTGGCGCAGCATCAGGTGCAGTGGGACTACACGGCTGACGAGCTGGCGCTGATTGCCGACAACACCGTCGATGAGCTGGGCATTAACCTCTATTACCCGCATCGCGTCAAAGCCCCGTCCCGCGCCTGGCACCCGGAGACGCCGTTCCATCCGGCGTACTACTACGAGCCGTTTGAGCTGCCCGGACGGCGTATGAACACCTCCCGCGGCTGGGAGATCTTTCCGCGCATTATTTACGACATGGCGATGCGGATTAAAAACGACTATCGCAACATTGACTGGTTTGTGGCGGAAAGCGGGATGGGCGTGGAGAACGAAGCGCAGTATCGCAATCGTGACGGCGTCATTGACGACACGTACCGCATCGAGTTTATCAGCGAACATCTCTACTACACGCTGCTGGCGCGGGAGGCGGGGGCGAACTGTCACGGTTATATGCTGTGGGCCTTCACCGACAATGTCTCCCCGATGAACGCGTTTAAAAACCGCTACGGGCTGATTGAGATCGACCTTGAAAATCAACGCGCACGGCGGGCAAAGAAATCAGCGTCCTGGTTCCGCCAGCTGCGCGATGAGCGTGTGCTGACGCTCAGGGTAGACGATGAATGGAAGTAAGCCTTCTGGTAAAATAGCGCACAAACTGGCCGGGAGGACGTCCGGCCCGCGCATTAACTGAAAAACACAGGTGAAAACGTGGATAAGGCTGTCATCCTGCCGGAAAAAAAACAGTACCAGGAGATTGGCGAGGATTTACGGGCGCAGATTATCCAGGGGAATTATCCCGTGGGATCGCGTCTGCCGCCGGAGCGCAACATCGCCGATACGTATGGCGTCAGCCGCACTATCGTGCGCGAGGCGCTGCTGATGCTTGAGCTTCAGGGAACGGTGGATATTCGCCAGGGGTCAGGCGTGTACGTGATGCGCATTCCGGAAGAGCATGAAAACGAGGAAGAGCGTTTTCTGAACAGTGACGTTGGGCCGTTTGAAATTCTCCAGGCGCGTCAACTGCTTGAAAGCAACATCGCTGCCTTTGCCGCAAAAATGGCGACACGGGCGGACATCGACAACCTGCGCCGCATTATCGAGCAAGAGCAACGGGCGATTGCCGTCGACGATCGCAGCCAGGACAACAACAAAATGTTCCACCTGGTGCTGGCTGGGGCCACACAAAACCAGATGCTGCTGGCGACGGTTGAGAGCGTCTGGCATCACATGGACAGCAGTCCGCTGTGGCAGCAGTTCAATGGCCATATCGCCAGCCGCGCCTGGCGCCTGAAGTGGCTCGGAGACAGGCAAACCATTCTCGCTGCGCTCCGCCGCCGCGACGTGATGGGGGCGTGGCAGGCGATGTTCCAGCATCTTGAAAACGTCAAAAAGAGCCTGCTCGAGCTGTCAGACGAAGACGCGCCCGATTTTGACGGCTATCTCTTCGAATCGGTCCCTCTTTTCCAGGGGAAGCTGGTGTGAATATACTGCCGCTTCACGCTGCGCCGCAGTTTACACAGCAGGTGATCGACTGGATCTGGAACGCGTTTGGTGAAGGTATGCCGCGTGCCTTTTTCCAGAGCATTGTCGAGCACAGCCTGACGCCAGGCGAGTTACCGCTCACCTTTATTGCCGTTGAGGATGACCAGCTGCTGGGCACCATTGGGTTGTGGCGTTGCGATTTAATTTCCCGGCAGGATCTTCATCCCTGGCTGGCTGCGCTGTATGTCGATGAAGCCGCGCGGGGAAACGGGCTGGCGGGAAAACTTCAGCAGCATGTTATCGGCTACGCGCGACGCGCCGGGTATCACGAGCTTCATCTCTGGTCTGCCTGCCGCGACTTCTACGAACGTTACGGCTGGCACTACATCGGTGATGCCCTGGAATACCCGGATAAAACCGTCCATCTCTATCGCTGTTCGCTCACGGCTTCCGCGGGCGATACCACCGAGTGACGGCGCACTAAGGTTGGGCTGAACAGGTGGGTAATTTCCGGTGGCGGGCGATGCTCGGCCAGCGCTAACGCCAGTTCTGCCGCCTGCGTTGCCATGGTCACAATCGGGTAGCGCACGGTGGTCAGGCGAGGGCGCACGTAGCGCGACACCAGCACATCATCAAAGCCAATCAGCGAAATTTCTGCCGGGACGTCGATTCCGTTATCATTCAGCACGCCCATTGCGCCGGCGGCCATGGAGTCGTTATAGCTGGCCACGGCGGTGAAATTCCGCCCGCGGCCCAGCAGCTCGGTCATCGCCTGCTCGCCGCCACTCTCATCCGGTTCTCCGTACGCCACAAGACGATCGTTGCACGGCAGACCGGCTTCGCGCAGCGCGTCGTAATAGCCCTGAAGGCGATCTTCCGCATCGGAAATTGGGTGGTTGGAGCACAGATAACCAATTCGGGTATGGCCCTGCTGGATCAGGTGACGGGTTGCGAGCCATGCGCCGTAACGGTCGTCGAGCGCCACGCAGCGGGTTTCAAATCCGGGAATAATACGGTTGATAATCACCATCCCCGGCATCTGTTTCATCAGATGGATCAGCTCGGCGTCGGGGATCATTTTGGCATGGACCACCAGCGCCGCACAGCGATGACGGATCAACTGCTCAATGGCCTGGCGTTCTTTCTGTTCATTGTGGTAGCCATTACCAATCAGCAGGAAATTACCGGTGTGATAAGAAACTTGTTCTACGGCTTTGACCATCGCACCGAAAAACGGATCGGATACATCCCCGACCACCAGCCCGATGGTTTCTGTCGACTGTTGGGCAAGGGCGCGTGCGTTGGCGTTAGGGTGATAATTCAGGTTTTCCATGGCGTCCTGCACGGCCTGGCGTGATGCATCACTCGCTTTAGGGGAGTTGTTGATCACGCGGGAGACGGTCGCGACGGAAACACCGGCCAGACGAGCCACATCCTTAATTGTCGCCATTCAATACCTTCTTATAGGGGTAAGCGTTTACACACTAACTAGTGTTGCGGAAAAGCGGCGTGCATTCAAGGGGAGCGGGTGAGCGTCCTCTGCAAACGTGAAGCAGAACATCCCTCGCGGTGTAATCGTTACACGGCCAGTCATGTCTGAATAATGTCAATCTGAACCTTTAGTTACACTTTGCCTCAGGCTGTTGCGATTGTCCGTTGGCAACGATGCGTTGTGAATTGCTAGAGTCGAGATCCCAGAGGTATTGATAGGTGGAATCAACTTCGGTTGATTAACACGATTTACACCAACCTGCGTTTTACGCAGGTTTTTTTTTGCCTGTAAGTTCAACCTGTAACAGCAAAAGAGATTATTCACACCTGGTTGCACTTCGGCTCATTCCCTTGCGTTTTCCTGCTGGCGAAGCCTGTCGCCGGAGGCCACAATCAAGATCCCAGAGGTATTGATTGGTGAGAATTCCTGGTACGTTTTCGTACTCTTCACTTGCACCAACCTGCGCGGATGCGCAGGTTTTTTTTCGCCTCTGTTTTTGCTATCGCTCCCTCACTACTTCTCGTGTAATCTGCCACCATTTATACCTTTCACACTGGCTGGCAAAGGGAGTTGAAATGCTTTTTGGGTTCTTCCGCACACTGTTTCGTGTCCTGTTTCGCATCCGCGTGACTGGCGATACGCAGGCACTCTATGGCGAGCGTGTGCTTATCACACCGAATCACGTCTCTTTTCTTGATGGCGTATTGCTGGCGCTGTTTTTGCCCGTGCGCCCCGTCTTCGCGGTTTACAGCTCCATCAGTGAAAAATGGTACATGCGCTGGCTCAAACCGCTGATTGATTTTGTCCCGCTCGACCCAACCAAACCGATGATGATTAAACATCTGGTGCGTCTGATTGGGCAGGGGCGTCCTGTGGTTATCTTCCCGGAAGGGCGGATTTCAGTGACGGGCTCCCTGATGAAAATTTACGACGGCGCCGGTTTTGTCGCGGCGAAGTCTCAGGCCACCGTCGTGCCGCTACGCATCGACGGGGCTGAGCTGACCTTTTTCAGCCGTCTGAAAGGGCTGGTGAAGCAGCGTCTGTTCCCGAAAATTACGCTGCATATATTACCGCCGACGTCACTGCCGATGCCCGAGGCGCCGCGCGCGCGCGACCGCCGTAAAATCGCCGGGGAAATGCTGCACCAGATTATGATGGAAGCGCGCATGGCCGTTCGCCCGCGCGAAACGCTGTATGAATCGTTGCTGTCGGCGCAGTATCGCTACGGTGCGAAAAAAAACTGCATCGAAGACATCAACTTTACGCCGGATACCTACCGTAAGCTGTTGACCAAAACGCTGTTTGTCGGGCGTATCCTGGAAAAGTACAGCAAACAGGGCGAAAAGATCGGCCTGATGCTGCCAAACGCGGGTATCAGCGCGGCGGTGATCTTTGGTGCCGTCTCCCGGGGCCGCATTCCGGCGATGATGAACTACACGGCGGGCGTGAAAGGGCTCTCCAGCGCGATTACCGCAGCACAAATCAACACCATCTTTACCTCCCGCCAGTTCCTGGATAAAGGCAAGCTGTGGCACCTGCCGGAACAGCTGACGCAGGTGCGCTGGGTGTTCCTGGAAGATCTGAAAGCAGACGTCACGACCGCCGACAAGCTGTGGATTTTCGCGCACCTGCTGATGCCGCGTCTGGCGCAGGTTAAGCAGCAGCCGGAGGATGATGCCATTATCCTCTTTACCTCCGGCTCTGAAGGCAACCCGAAAGGTGTGGTTCATAGCCACAAAAGCATTCTGGCAAACGTCGAACAGATTAAAACCATCGCTGACTTTACCGCCAACGATCGCTTTATGTCGGCGCTGCCGCTGTTCCACTCATTTGGTTTGACCGTGGGTCTCTTTACGCCGCTGCTGACCGGTGCCGAGGTGTTCCTCTACCCAAGCCCGCTGCACTACCGCATTGTGCCGGAGCTGGTTTATGACCGTAACTGCACGGTGCTGTTCGGGACGTCCACCTTCCTCGGAAACTACGCGCGCTTCGCCAACCCGTATGATTTCTTCCGCGTGCGCTACGTGGTGGCGGGGGCGGAAAAACTCCAGGACAGTACGCGCCAGATCTGGCAGGACAAGTTTGGCCTGCGGATTCTGGAAGGCTATGGCGTGACGGAGTGCGCGCCGGTGGTCTCCATCAACGTTCCGATGGCGGCAAAACCGGGAACGGTTGGCCGCATTCTGCCGGGGCTGGACGCGCGTCTGCTGGCGGTACCGGGTATTGAAGACGGCGGACGTCTTCAGCTGAAAGGGCCGAACGTCATGAACGGCTATCTGCGTGTGGAAAACCCGGGCGTGCTTGAGGCGCCGACGGCCGAGAACGTCAATGGCGAGGTTGAAACGGGCTGGTACGACACGGGCGATATCGTGCGCTTCGACAATCAGGGCTTCGTGCAGATCCAGGGACGTGCAAAACGCTTCGCCAAGATCGCCGGGGAAATGGTCTCTCTTGAAATGGTCGAGACGCTGGCGACCGCAGTCTCGGCGGAGAAAATGCATGCGACCGTGGTGAAAAGTGATGCCAGTAAAGGTGAGGCGCTGGTGCTCTTTACTACTGACGGTGAACTGAAGCGTGATGCGCTTCTCAGGTATGCGCGCGAACATGGTATCCCCGAGCTGGCGGTCCCCCGCGATATTCGTTACCTCAAACAGTTACCGGTGCTGGGCAGCGGTAAACCCGATTTTGTGACCCTGAAGGGCATGGTTGAAGAGGCGGAACAGCATAATGCGTGAGTCAGTACACACTAACACTTCAATCTGGTCGAAAGGCATGATGGCGGTTATCGCCGCCCAGTTTCTTTCCGCGTTCGGCGATAACGCGTTACTGTTTGCTACGCTGGCGTTGCTGAAAGCTGAGTTTTATCCCGACTGGAGCCAGCCGATCCTACAGATGGTGTTTGTGGGTGCTTACATTGTATTTGCGCCGTTTGTTGGCCAGGTGGCAGACAGCTTCCCGAAAGGTCGGGTCATGATGTTTGCAAACAGTCTTAAGCTTCTGGGCGCGGCAAGCATCTGCTTTGGTATCAACCCGTTTGTTGGCTACACGCTGGTAGGCATTGGCGCGGCAGCTTACTCCCCGGCGAAGTACGGCATTCTGGGTGAGCTCACCACCGGCGATAAGCTGGTGAAGGCCAACGGCCTGATGGAGTCCTCCACCATTGCGGCTATTCTCCTGGGGTCGGTGGCGGGCGGCGTGCTGGCAGACTGGCACGTGCTCGCCGCGCTTGGCATCTGTGCCCTGATGTACGGTGGCGCGGTGATCGCCAACCTGTTTATCCCCAAACTGGCCGTGGCGCGTCCGGGACAATCCTGGCGCTTCGGGCCAATGACCGGCAGCTTCTTCAACGCCTGCCGCGTACTGTGGCGTAACGGTGAAACACGCTTCTCGCTGATGGGCACCAGCATGTTCTGGGGGGCTGGCGTTACGCTGCGTTTCCTGCTGGTGCTGTGGGTGCCGGTGGCGCTGGGTATAACAGACAACGCCACGCCGACCTACCTGAATGCCATGGTTGCCGTCGGGATTGTGGTCGGGGCCGGAGCTGCGGCAAAACTGGTGACGCTCGAAACCGTTGCGCGCTGCATGCCTGCAGGGATCCTGATCGGCGTCGGCGTTCTGTTCTTCTCCCTGCAACATGCCATATTGCCAGCCTATGCCCTGTTGTTACTGATCGGCGTATTAGGCGGTTTCTTTGTGGTGCCGCTCAACGCGCTTTTGCAGGAGCGCGGCAAGCAGACCGTCGGGGCTGGCAACGCCATTGCGGTGCAAAACCTTGGCGAAAACATGGCGATGCTGCTGATGCTGGGGATTTACTCGCTGGCGGTAAAAGCAGGTGCGCCGGTTGTGGCAATCGGGGTGGGGTTTGGCGCACTGTTTGCGCTGGCGATTACCGGGCTGTGGGTCTGGCAGCGTCGGCGGTGATATCTTTGCCGGGTGGCGGCTCCGCCTGACCCGGCCTACGTTTCGTGATGTTGGCGGATTTTGTAGGCCCGGTAAGGCAACGCCGCCACCGGGCAAATCGTCAACTTAAGGTGCCGGGTAAGTATAAACCTGATGCACCGCTTCAATCTCCGCTAAGACCTCTTCACTCAGGTTCAGGTGGAAACTCTCAATATTGGTTTTTAACTGATCCATTGTCGTTGCGCCGAGCAGGGTACTTGCCACAAACGGCTGACGACGCACGAAGGCCAGCGCCATCTGCGCCGGATCGAGTCCGTGACGCTTCGCGATATCCACATAGGCCGCCACGGCTTTTTGCGTCTGCTCGCCGCTATAGCGGGTGAAGCGGCTGAAAAGCGTGTTACGCGCGCCAGCCGGTTTCGCGCCGTTCAGGTATTTGCCCGTCAGGGTTCCGAAGCCCAGGCAAGAGTAGGCGAGCAGCTCCACCTCTTCGTACTGCGTCACTTCCGCGAGACCCACTTCATAACTGCGGTTCAGCAGGCTGTACGGGTTCTGGATGGTCACGATCCGCGGCAGGTCGTGTTTATCGGCCAGATGCAGATAGCGCATTACGCCAAACGCCGTCTCGTTGGAAACGCCGATGTAGCGGATCTTACCCGCGCGCTGGCATTCCGTAAGCGCCTCCAGTGTTTCCAGCAGGGTGACGGCCGGAGCACTCTCGTTCCAGGTGTAGCCAAGCTTACCGAAGCAGTTCGTCGGACGCTGCGGCCAGTGCACCTGATAAAGATCGAGATAGTCGGTTTGCAGGCGCTTGAGGCTGGCATCCAGCGCAGCACGGATATTCTTGCGATCGAGGATCTGGTTAGGGCGGATCCCGGCATCGTTATTACGGGAAGGGCCGCTAACCTTAGAAGCGATGACCAGCTTTTCGCGATTGCCGCGTTTCGCCAGCCAGTTGCCGACATACGTTTCGGTAAGACCTTGAGTTTCCGGGCGGGGAGGAACTGGGTACATCTCCGCCACGTCAATCAGGTTAATGCCCTGGCTGACGGCGTAATCGAGTTGTGCATGGGCATCGGCTTCGCTGTTTTGTTCACCAAATGTCATGGTGCCTAACCCCAGCTGGCTGATCTCCAGAGCGCTATGGGGGATACGGTGATAATGCATAGCCGGTTTCCTTTTTTAGACATACAGACCGCGTCAGGAACCTCCCGACAAAGGAATATAAACATGGCAGAGGGAAGGCAAAAGGGGAAGGAAAAAATCAAAAAGGCCAGCAAGCTACTGACCTTTATCTGTTTAACGCTCGATGATCTGGGAGACTTCGTCGCGATTAATTTGCATTTGATTGCCTTCGCGATCGCGGTAACTCACCAGACCGGTATCGTCGTCGACTTCGGGTTTGCCATCGGTCAGGATCATACGACCATCTTTCGTTGACATGACATAGTCGCTGCTACAACCCGATACCGCAAACGCTAAACCGACTGCTGAGATAATTACTGCCCATTTTTTCATCGTTCTCATCCTCACCTGGCTCGTATCAAATCATAGTGTAGTAATAACCTGATATTACGACAGGTGAAAGGGGGGAAATCTTAAAAAGGAGGAGATTATGTTAGCCGGAGCGCAAAATTGGTAAAAAACTATGTTTTCAACAGGAAGTGTCGTGCCAGCAGTGCACCGGTGAAATTCTTTTTAAGATAGAAGCCGCGCGGCAGCGTCAGGATCGGTTCGCCCTGTGCACCTACCGCTTCAGTGAGCGCTTTGCTGTTGGCGGCTTTGGGACGGAGTTGCAGCACTTCGCCATGCCGGGCGGTGATCTGCTCAACCTGTCCCAGCACAATCATGTCCATCAGCTCTTCCCAGTCCTGGGAAAGCTGTCTCTCTTCTTCTTCATCCGGGCTCCAGAGCAGCGGGGCGCCAACGCGACGCTCTGCCAGCGGGATCTGCCTGTCACCCTCAACGGGTACCCACAACACCCGCTTCAGCTTATGCCTGACGTGGCTGGTTTCCCATGTCACTCCGCTATTACCCGTTAGCGGCGCAACGCAGACAAAGGTAGTTTCCAGTGGCCGCCCCAGGCTATCAATGGGGATCGTCTTCAGTTCCACCCCCAGCGCCGCAAAATCTTGCTCGGGTTTACTGCCCGCGCTTGCGCCCAGCCAACGTTCAAGCAACACGCCGATCCAGCCTTTATCGCGCTTCAGATCGTTGGGTATCGTCAACCCCGCCATCACGGCCAGCTCGCCCAGTGCATAGCCTGCCAGACGTTGTGCCTGCTGGAGCAACTGGGCTTCACTGACGGGAGGAGAGAGCAGTGGGGCGAGAGAATGCATGCTGACAACCTTTTGGTTAAAAAATGAACTGATATTTTATCCCTTGTGGATAGAGTTTACTTTTTTCTGAGTATATATTCCATGTGGATGATTTATATTATGTTTTTTAGGAATGCATCCCGTCGCGCCATGGCTAAAAAACAGGTTGTGCAATTCTGGTCACTGACAATAAACAGGATCTTACACCATGTTATCCACAGAAAAATGGGATAACTGCGAATAACCGCCACTACTGTTTCAATTTACAGCCTTGACGTGCGATGAAAATCGAATTTTCACACAAATTGTGCCTAACTTATTGGCACAATCTGTGGATAAAACCGACGCTGTTCGATCTTTCATCACCAGGAAGGTCTTTGATGTGACGATCGTCACGTTAATCGCCTTTGATACCCTAAATTTACATTTAACTGTATGAATTTAAATGATTTATTTTAAGTGATGAAAATTGCCTATTCGCCGGGCCACAAGGTTTTTCATCGGTAATTCCATACTTCTTCACAACTATATCCACAGAAAAGGTGAATAAAAATGGTCTCAGTCGCCCTCATCTGTTTATAACTCCTCACAAAATTGTGAGTTATTCAAATGTTATTAGGTTGCAGGCCTGTAAGAGAGTGGTTTACCGCCTCCCTGTAGTGTGAAACAATCATTCATATATCAGATTTAGTTTGGGGTAGTCCGGTGATTGATGACGATGGCTACCGCCCAAACGTAGGAATAGTAATTTGTAATCGTCAGGGCCAGGTGATGTGGGCCCGGCGATATGGTCAGCACTCCTGGCAGTTCCCGCAAGGCGGGATCAATCCTGGAGAGTCCCCAGAACAAGCGATGTACCGGGAGCTGTTTGAAGAGGTTGGTTTAAGCCGAAAAGATGTTCGCATCCTGGCTTCGACCCGCAACTGGTTGCGTTACAAGTTACCGAAACGTTTGGTGCGTTGGGACACAAAGCCGGTTTGTATCGGCCAGAAACAGAAGTGGTTTCTTTTGCAGTTGGTGGGCAACGATTCAGATATCAATATGCAAACCAGCAGCACGCCAGAGTTTGATGGCTGGCGCTGGGTAAGCTACTGGTATCCGGTTCGTCAGGTCGTGTCATTCAAGCGCGATGTATACCGTAGGGTGATGAAAGAGTTCGCAAGTGTCGTGATGCAGCTTCAGGAGACGACTCCGAAGCCACAGAGCGCACCTGCCTGGCGACGTAAAAGAGGTTAAGCTACGCAAATCATGCTCACCCGCTTGCGAGAAATAGTTGAAAAGGTCGCCAGTGCGCCTCGCCTCAACGAGGCGCTGAATATTCTGGTGACGGACATCTGTCTTGCGATGGAAACCGAGGTCTGTTCGGTCTACCTGGCCGACCATGACCGACGTTGCTACTACCTTATGGCAACCCGCGGATTAAAAAAACCACGGGGACGTACCGTCACGCTCGCGTTTGATGAAGGTATTGTTGGCCTGGTCGGGCGACTGGCGGAGCCAATCAACCTTGCCGATGCGCAAAAACACCCCAGCTTCAAATATATCCCTTCCGTCAAAGAAGAGCGTTTCCGCGCGTTTCTTGGCGTACCGATTATTCAGCGCCGCCAGCTGCTTGGCGTGCTTGTTGTTCAGCAGCGCGAGCTGCGCCAGTACGATGAAAGCGAGGAGTCCTTCCTCGTCACGCTGGCAACGCAGATGGCGGCGATCCTCTCTCAGTCCCAACTGACAGCTCTTTTTGGTCAGTATCGTCATACGCGTATTCGCGCGCTTCCGGCCTCGCCGGGGGTCGCTATAGCCGAAGGCTGGATGGATGCCACGCTCCCGCTGATGGAGCAGGTCTACGAAGCCTCTACGCTGGATGAGGCGCTTGAGCGCGAACGGCTCACCGCTGCGCTGGAAGAGGCGGCGAATGAGTTTCGTCGCTACAGCAAACGCTTTGCCGCTGGCGCGCAAAAAGAGACGGCGGCCATTTTCGATCTCTACTCACACCTGCTTTCCGATGCGCGTTTGCGTCGTGAGTTATTTGCCGAGGTCGATAAGGGGTCGGTGGCAGAGTGGGCGGTTAAAAAGGTCATTGAAAAATTTGCCGAGCAGTTTGCGGTACTGACTGACGGCTATCTGAAAGAGCGCGCCGGCGATTTACGCGCGCTTGGGCAACGTCTGCTGTTCCACCTCGATGATACTATTCAGGGGGCGAATGCCTGGCCGAACCGGTTTGTGCTGGTGGCCGATGAACTCTCGGCGACGACGCTGGCGGAATTACCGCAGGACAGGCTGGCGGGCGTGGTGGTGCGCGATGGCGCAGCTAACTCTCATGCCGCCATTATGGTGCGTGCGCTCGGTATTCCGACCGTGATGGGGGCGGATATTCAGCCCTCCGTACTGCATCGCCGCACGCTGGTGGTGGACGGATATCGCGGTGAGTTGCTGGTGGATCCTGAGCCGGTTCTTCTTCAGGAGTACCAGCGTCTTATCAGCGAAGAGAATGAATTAAGCAAGCTGGCGGAAGATGACGTCAACCTGCCCGCACAGCTCAAGAGCGGTGAGCGGGTAAAGGTGATGCTCAACGCGGGATTAAGCCCCGAGCATGAAGAGAAGCTCGGCAGCCGCATCGATGGCATTGGTCTCTACCGCACCGAAATACCGTTCATGCTGCAAAGCGGCTTCCCGTCAGAAGAGGAGCAGGTTGCGCAGTATCAGGGCATGTTGCAGATGTTTAACGACAAACCCGTCACGTTGCGCACCCTCGACGTCGGCGCGGATAAGCAACTGCCCTATATGCCCATCAGTGAAGAGAATCCCTGCCTCGGCTGGCGTGGGATCCGCATTACCCTCGATCAGCCGGAAATTTTCCTTATCCAGGTTCGTGCGATGCTGCGTGCCAACGCGGCCACGGGGAATCTCAGCATTTTGCTGCCGATGGTCACCAGTATTGACGAGATCGACGAAGCGCGGCGGTTGATTGAACGTGCAGGGCGCGAAGTGGAAGAGATGATCGGCTACGCGATCCCTAAACCCCGTATTGGCGTGATGCTGGAAGTGCCTTCGATGGTCTTTATGTTACCGCAGCTGGCAACCCGCGTTGATTTTATCTCCGTTGGCACCAACGACTTAACGCAATACATTCTGGCGGTCGATCGCAACAATACCCGCGTGGCCAGTATCTACGACAGCCTGCATCCGGCGATGCTTCGTGCCCTGGCGATGATCGCCCGCGAAGCCGAGCAGCATAATATCGACCTGCGCCTGTGCGGTGAAATGGCCGGCGATCCGATGTGCGTGGCGATCCTGATTGGCCTCGGTTTCCGTCACCTGTCAATGAACGGACGTTCCGTTGCGCGCGTGAAATACCTGTTACGTCACATCGAACAAGATGAGGCGCATGAGCTGGCCGCGCGTAGCCTGGAAGCACAGCTGGCAGCCGAAGTGCGCCATCAGGTGGCGGCGTTTATGGAGCGACGCGGCATGGGCGGTTTGATCCGCGGCGGCCGCTGATCCCCACAAAATAATGACTGCTCGGACGACCCCCTCTCCCTTGAGGAAGAGGAATGGGGTGAGGGGGAACAGCGCGCATAAAACCCTATACACATCTTTTACATCTCAGGCGCATCCTCCGCGCCTGCCTTATGCTATGATTCGCAACTTTGGAGCACCTGCCAACGGCGGGAATGCAATTCAGCCGCTGTCCACTTTCAGCGGAATAACAACATCTTGTGGTGACAGATGAACAGTGGTTATCTGCATTTTCCGGAATTCGATCCGGTTATTTTCTCAATAGGACCTGTAGCGCTTCACTGGTACGGACTGATGTACCTGGTGGGCTTCGTCTTTGCCATGTGGCTTGCTGGTCGTCGCGCCAGTCGTCCGGGCAGCGGCTGGACGAAGAACGAAGTGGAAAACCTGCTTTATGCTGGCTTTCTTGGCGTATTCCTGGGCGGGCGCATCGGCTATGTCCTGTTCTACAACTTCCCGGTATTCCTGAACGACCCGCTCTATCTGTTGCGCGTCTGGGACGGCGGCATGTCCTTCCACGGCGGACTGATTGGTGTGATCCTCGTGATGGTGATCTTCGCCAAACGCACCAAACGTAACTTCTTCCAGGTGGCTGATTTTATTGCGCCATTAATCCCGTTTGGGCTGGGTGCAGGGCGTCTGGGCAACTTCATCAACGGTGAACTCTGGGGGCGTGTCGATCCGAGCGTGCCGTTTACCATGCTGTTCCCGGGCTCCCGCGCAGAGGATATCGCGCTGCTGCCTTCGCATCCTGAGTGGCAGTCCATTTTCGATACCTACGGCGTTCTGCCGCGTCATATGTCTCAGCTTTATGAGCTGGCGCTGGAAGGTGTGGTGCTGTTTATCATCCTGAATCTGTATATCCGCAAACCGCGCCCAATGGGGGCAGTATCTGGTCTGTTCCTGATTGGCTACGGCGCGTTTCGTATCATCGTCGAGTTCTTCCGCCAGCCGGATGCACAGTTTACCGGCGAGTGGGTACAGTACATCAGCATGGGGCAGATCCTCTCCATTCCGATGATTGTCGCGGGTGCCATTATGATGATTTGGGCGTATCGTCGTCGTCCACAGCAACAACTTTCCTGAGGAATCATGAAACAGTATCTTGAATTGATGAAAAAAGTGCTCGACGAGGGCACGCCGAAAAACGACCGCACCGGCACCGGTACGCTCTCCATTTTTGGCCACCAGATGCGCTTCAATCTGCAAGAAGGCTTCCCTCTGGTGACGACGAAGCGCTGCCATCTGCGCTCGATCATTCATGAACTGCTCTGGTTCCTGCAAGGCGATACCAACGTTGCTTATCTGCATGAAAACAATGTCTCCATCTGGGACGAGTGGGCAGATGAGAACGGCGACCTGGGGCCGGTTTACGGCAAGCAATGGCGCGCGTGGCCTACCCCGGACGGCCGCCATATCGACCAGATCACGACCGTCATGAACCAGCTGAAAAATGACCCGGACTCGCGCCGTATCATTGTTTCTGCCTGGAACGTGGGTGAACTGGATAAAATGGCGCTGGCGCCTTGCCACGCGTTTTTCCAGTTCTACGTGGCGGACGGCAAACTCTCCTGCCAGCTGTATCAACGCTCCTGCGACGTGTTCCTCGGCCTGCCGTTTAACATCGCCAGCTACGCGCTGTTAGTGCACATGATGGCGCAGCAGTGCGATCTTGAAGTGGGCGATTTTGTCTGGACGGGCGGTGATACCCACCTCTACAGCAATCATATGGAACAGACGCATCTCCAGCTGACGCGCGAACCGCGTGCATTGCCGAAGCTTGTGATCAAACGCAAACCGGACTCGATCTTCGATTACCGTTTTGATGACTTCGAGATTGAAGGCTACGACCCGCATCCTGGCATCAAAGCCCCTGTCGCCATCTGATACGGCGAATCCTGACACAACCGGTGCTCTTTAGCGCCGGTTTTTTTTCGCGCTCGTTTTGTTCTTCGAGCCTGTTTCCAGAGACGATGTAACGCGTTGCAACGGGTGAAAATCTCCGGAAAGCGGCTCGTAATGTTCTGGTTTAACGCTCGCGCCTTTTCTGCCATTCCGCCACACTTCCGCCATGAAAAACGAACATGGCTTTACGCTTATCGAAACCCTTTTCGCCATCTCGCTGGTTGTGATCCTCAGCGCGACGGGTCTTTATGGCTGGGACAGCTGGCAACAGCGGCAGCGGCTCTGGCAGACAGCCTGTCAGGTGCGGGATTACCTGGCGTTCTTACGAAACGACGCAAATCGTCACAACAGCGAGCACAGGATCGCGCTTCACGCTGACGGGAATCAGGCCTGCCTTGTCAGCGCTGTGGTCCCGGGCTGCGACAGCGGCGACCCGTTCGTGATGAAACCGTTATGGCCGGAGGTCACGCTGAGCGACGTAACGCCTGCGCTGGGATTTTACGGCTTAAGGGATACCGCATGGGCCGGACATATTCGCGTGCAGAGCCGCGCCGGTGCGTGGTGGGTTATTGTCTCAAATGGCGGACGTATCAGGCTGTGTAATGCCGCAGGAGAAAGTCTATGCCAGTAAAACAAAAAGGGTTTTCCCTGCTGGAGGTCCTGATTGCGATGACGATAAGCAGTATTCTGTTACTCAGCACGTCACGTTTTTTACCGGCGCTACAGCGGGGTGTTTTACTGCAATCCGGGCAACGGGAGCTGGAAGATGAGGTGTGGCAACGCCTGCTTGCGATGGGTAAACAGCTCCAGCGAGCAGGATACTGTGCAGGGCATTGTCAGGGGCAAGGGTTAATTATCGGCAGGCAAGGGCGATGTGCAATTGTGCAATGGGATGCAAACAGCAACGGCCAGTGGGATAGCACCGCGTCAGAAAATGACAGCACGGGATTCCGGCTTGAGTCCGGAACGCTCGAAACGCTGCGGGGCGCGACATCCTGTGAAGGTAAGGGATGGGATAAGCTCACTGACCCGGATCGGGTCCTGATAGAGCAGTTTATGGTCACTAAAACCGATCGTGCTGGCTTTGCGCCGGTCATCAGTATCGAGCTGCGTGCCCGCCGCAAAGGTGAACTGACCGCACCCTTTTCGGCTCGCCACACCGTAACGGGGTTTAATCTGTGAATCGTCAGCGGGGCATGTCATCGCTGGCGCTGGTCCTGCTATTGCTGGTGCTCGGCACGCTGATCCTCACCGGATTAAACCAGCAGTTGCAAACCTTTAGTACGTTGGTGAATGGCGAGAGTTTGTCTGTTCGCCAGCAGGCTGCCTTGCAATCTGCACTGGAGTGGGGACGCGTTCAGGACTGGGCTTTACGGCCAGAGGTTCAGTGCAAGCAGACACAAGGTCTGCGGGTCTGTGTAAGGCTGTTTGAGGAGCGTGTTTTGCTTATTGCCGGAAATGACGATCTGTTGCTATGGCGAGGCGGGGATATCGCGGAAGGACAAATACGCTTTTCTGCCCACGGCTGGAGCGACTTCTGCCCCCTTAAGGAAAGTGCGCTATGTCAGTTACCCTGAGCAGACAAAAAGGATTTAGCATGGTTGAGGTTTTGCTGGCAATGATGTTGCTGGTTGTGGTTGTGACGGCGTTATCCGGATATCATCGCGCGCTGGCTGCCCGGTATGCGGCGCTTAGCCAGTATCGCCAGCTATGGCATCATGCGTGGAATCAGTCGCAGATCTCAACATTAACGCTCCCGCCGGGCTGGCAGGTCAGTCGGGGGCAGACAACACAGTCCGGATGTGTCAGCATCACGGTCACACTTATTTCTCCTCTGGGGCGGCAGGGCGCGTTGACGCGTCTGCATTGCCCGGTTAGCCGCTAGTCGGGAGCGTTTATGCTAAGGGTTTACCACTCAAATCGTCTGGATGTGCTGGAAGCACTGATGGAGTATATCGTTGAGCAAGAGCGTCTTGACGATCCATTTGAGCCAGAAATGGTGCTGGTGCAGAGCACCGGTATGGCGCAGTGGCTACAAATGTCCCTTTCGCAGAAGTTTGGCATTGCGGCGAATATCGATTTTCCGCTGCCCGCGAGCTTTATCTGGGAGATGTTTGTACGCGTCCTGCCGGATATTCCTGAGCAGAGTGCCTTCAACAAACAAAGCATGGCCTGGAAACTGATGACGCTGCTGCCGGACATGCTGGCGCATGATGAGTTCGCCATGCTGCGCCACTATCTGAATGACGACACCGACAAGCGCAAACTTTTTCAGCTGGCCTCACGCACTGCTGACCTCTATGACCAGTATCTGGTTTACCGCGCAGAATGGCTGATTCGCTGGGAAGCGGGAGAATTAGTCGATGGGTTACCGGAAGCGCAAATCTGGCAGGCACCGCTCTGGAAAGCGCTGGTCGAGCATACCGGGCAGCTCGGTCAGCCTAAATGGCACCGTGCTAACTTGTACGATCGCTTTATCTCAACACTTGAGAACACCGCAGAACGGCCAGCCCGTTTGCCGTCACGCGTGTTCATTTGCGGTATCTCCGCGCTGCCGCCTGTCTACCTGAACGCGCTAAAAGCGCTCGGTAAGCACATTGATATCCATATCCTCTTTACCAACCCATGTCGGCACTATTGGGGAGATATTCAGGATCCGCGCTGGCTTTCACGGCTGGTCACCCGCCAGCGTAAACGCCTCTTTGAGGAACGCGCCGTGCCGCTGTTTAAAGACAGTGAAAACGCGGCGCAGCTTTTCGATGAAGAGGGGATTCAGAACCTGCCGAACCCGCTACTTGCCTCGTGGGGCAAGCTGGGGCGCGACTATATTTATCTGCTTTCAGATATCACCTCCTCGGGAGAGGGGGACGTGGACGCGTTTGCGGATATTACGCCGGACAGCCTGCTGCACAATATTCAGCTTGATATTCTGGATTTAGAAAACCGTGCCGTGGCCGGGATCACTGCCGAGGAGTTTGCGCGAAGCGATAAGAAGCGAAAACTGGATCCTGACGATCGCAGTATCGCGATCCACGTTTGCCACAGCCCACAGCGTGAAGTTGAAATTCTTCATGACCGCCTGTTGGCCATGTTGCAGGACGACCCAACCCTGACACCCCGCGATATCGTGGTGATGGTGGCGGATATCGACAGCTACAGCCCTTTTATTCAGGCTGTATTTGGCAGCGCAACGGGCGACCGCTATCTTCCCTACGCGATCTCTGACCGCCGTGCTCGTCAGTCACACCCGGCGCTACAGGCCTTTATCAGCCTGCTTTCGCTGCCTGATAGCCGGTTTATCTCTGAGGATGTGCTGGCATTACTGGATGTGCCTGTTCTGGCCGCACGCTTCAGCATTAACGAAGAGGGCTTGCGCTACCTGCGCCAGTGGGTCAACGAATCCGGCGTCCGCTGGGGAATCGACGATGATAACGTCCAGGAGTTTGAGCTGCCCGCGACTGGCCAGCATACCTGGCAGTTTGGCCTGACGCGTATGCTGCTGGGGTATGCGATGGAGAGCATCCACGGCGAATGGAATGACGTGCTGCCGTACGATGAGTCCAGTGGGTTAATTGCGGAACTGGTTGGTCACTTAGCCTCGCTGCTGATGCAGCTCAACCGCTGGCGCCGTGCATTGATGCAGCCCCGTCCACTCGAAGAGTGGCTGCCGATTTGCCGCGAAATGCTAAATGACTTCTTCCTGCCGGACAGCGAAACGGAAGCCGCCATGGCGCTTATCGAGAAGCAGTGGCAGGCCATCGTTGATGAGGGGGTTAATTCGCACTATCACGAGGCGGTTCCCCTTTCGCTTCTGCGTGATGAGCTGACGCAACGTCTCGATCAGGAGCGCATCAGCCAGCGCTTCCTTGCTGGGCCGGTGAATATCTGCACCCTGATGCCGATGCGTTCAATCCCGTTCAAAGTAGTCTGTCTGCTTGGCATGAACGACGGTATTTATCCACGTGCGCTGCCACCCCTGGGCTTTGATCTCATGAGCGCACAGCCGAAGCGGGGCGACCGCAGCCGCCGCGATGATGACCGTTATCTCTTCCTTGAGGCGCTGATGTCTGCGCAAAGCAGGCTTTATATCAGCTATATCGGCCGTTCAATTCAGGACAACAGCGAGCGTTTCCCGTCCGTGCTGGTGCAGGAGCTGGTGGACTACATCGGGCAGAGTCACTATCTGCCGGGCGATGAGGCCTGTAACTGCGACGAAAGCGAACGTCGGGTGAAAGCGCATATTACCTGTCACCATAGCCGTATGCCGTTTGATCCTGTCAATTACGTTCCTGATGAACTGCAAAGCTACGCCCGCGAGTGGCTTCCCGCTGCGAAGAACGCGGGCACACCGCAAACCGATTTCATTCAGGCGCTCGAACCGCGCGCCATAGACACCCTTACGTTTGAGCAGCTGCAGCGCTTTTGGGCCCATCCGGTTCGGGCTTTTTTCCAGCAACGCTTGCAGGTGAACTTCCGCTCGGAAGAGAGCGAAATCCCTGATGCGGAACCGTTTATTCTTGATGGACTGGAGCGTTTTAAGCTTAATTCCCAGCTTTTGAATGCGCTGGTTGACGAAGAAGACGCCAGTAAACTGTTCCGACGTTACAGGGCGTCGGGATTACTGCCGTATGGTGCGTTCGGCGAAATCGTCTGGGATGCCCAGTGTGAGGAGATGCAAGCGCTTGCTGACCGGGTTATCGCGTGTCGGCAACCGGCGAGCAGCATTGAAATTGATCTCGATTGCAACGGTATGCACCTCAGCGGCTGGCTCACGCACGTGCAGTCTGACGGGCTGCTACGCTGGCGCCCATCTATGCTCAGCGTTTCACATGGCCTGCAACTCTGGCTCGAACATCTTGTCTACAGTGCGAGTGGTCACGAAGGCGAAAGCCGGTTGTTTGTACGTAAGGACGGCGAGTGGCGCTTCCCGCCGATGGAGCCTGAGCAGGCGTTGACGTATCTGTCGCTTTATATTGAAGGTTATCGTCAGGGCATGAACAAGCCTCTGCTTTTGCTGCCTGAAAGTGGGGGGGCATGGATAAAAGCCTGTTACGACGCGCAGAATGATGCCATGTTAACGGATGAGGCTTCGCTCCAGAAAGCGCGCAGCAAGTTTTTGCAGGCCTACGAAGGGAACATGATGGTACGTGGCGAGGGCGACGATGTCTGGTATCAACGTTTATGGCGAACGCTGGACCCAGAATATTTCGACATTATCACGGAAGAGGCGCAACGCTACCTGTTACCGTTGTTCAAATTTAAGCAGTCCTGAGTGCTGTATAAAAATTGCACAGCACGGGGTGTTCATTTATGATGCACCTCTTATCACGGACTGATGTACCCAAAGAAAGAGATGCTGGCGTGTCCAGCACGCACGTTGTTAATGATGTAGCCGTGATAAAGAGGTCGTAATGCCAGGCAGCACCTTGTTCAAAGCATTTGTTTTGTTTATCGCCCTTTGGGCTCCCGTCACTCAGGCCGATTCCGGTTGGCAACCTGTCCAGGAAACAATCCGTAAGAGCGATAAGGACACCCGTCAGTATCAGGCGATTCGTCTTGATAACGGGATGACCGTGCTGCTGGTTTCCGATCCTCAGGCGGTTAAATCGCTCTCCGCACTGGTTGTGCCGGTCGGATCGCTGGAAGATCCTGATGACCATCCGGGACTGGCGCACTACCTTGAGCACATGACGCTGATGGGGTCTAAAAAATACCCACAGCCTGACAGCCTGTCCGAATTTCTGAAAATGCATGGTGGCAGCCACAACGCCAGCACTGCGCCGTATCGTACCGCGTTTTACCTGGAAGTGGAAAATGATGCGCTTGACGGGGCGGTGGACCGTCTGGCGGATGCCATCGCCGCACCGCTGCTGGATAAAAAATATGCTGACCGGGAACGCAACGCCGTAAACGCCGAACTGACGATGGCGCGCACGCGAGACGGTATGCGCATGGCGCAGGTTAGCGCTGAAACCATCAATCCGGCGCATCCGGGTTCGCGCTTCTCAGGCGGCAACCTTGAAACGCTGAGGGACAAGCCGGGTAGCCCGGTGCTCGATGCGCTGCATGCGTTTCGTGAAAAATACTATTCCGCCAATCTGATGAAAGCGGTTATTTACAGCAATAAACCGTTGCCGACGCTGGCAAACATGGCTGCGCAGACCTATGGCAGGGTGCCAAATAAAAATATCGATCTGCCGCAGATTAACGTGCCGGTTGTCACGGACGCGCAAAAAGGCATTGTTATTCACTATGTGCCGGCCTTGCCGCGCAAGGTGTTACGCGTTGAATTCCGTATTGATAACAACACGGCGCAGTTCCGCAGCAAAACCGACGAGCTGGTGACTTATCTTATCGGTAACCGCAGCCCGGGTACGCTCTCCGACTGGCTGCAAAAGCAGGGGCTGGTGGAAGGTATTCGCGCTGACTCCGATCCCGTCGTAAACGGGAATAGCGGCGTGCTGGCCATCTCCGCGACGCTGACCGATAAAGGGCTGGCTCACCGTGACGACGTCGTTGCGGCCATTTTCAGTTATCTCTCTCTGCTGCGCGACAAAGGCGTCGATAAACGCTACTTCGACGAGCTGGCGCACGTGCTGGATCTCGATTTCCGCTATCCCTCTATTACGCGTGATATGGACTACGTCGAGTGGCTGGCAGATACCATGATCCGCGTGCCGGTGGAACATACGCTGGATGCGGTAAATATTGCCGATCAGTATGACGCCGGGGCGCTCAAAGCGCGTCTGGCGATGATGACTCCGCAGAATGCCCGCGTCTGGTATATCAGCCCGAACGAACCGCATAACAAAATGGCCTACTTCGTTGATGCCCCGTATCAGGTTGAAAAAATCAGCGAACAGACCTTCGCGGGCTGGCAGAAAAAGGCGGGGGAAATTGCGCTGAAGTTACCGGAGCTTAACCCCTACATCCCGGACGATTTCTCGCTGATCAAACCCGCAAAGGCCTATCCGCATCCGGAGCTGATTGTTGATGAGCCGACGCTGCGCGTGGTCTACACCCCAAGCCGCTATTTCGGCGACGAGCCAAAAGCGGATGTCAGCGTAGTGCTGCGTAATCCTAAAGCAATGGACAGCGCCAGAAACCAGGTGCTGTTTGCGCTTAACGATTATCTGGCCGGTATTGCCCTCGATCAGCTCAGCAACCAGGCTGCCGTTGGCGGTATCAGTTTCTCCACCAATGCCAATAACGGTCTGATGGTGAATGCCAACGGCTATACCCAGCGTTTGCCGCAGCTGTTCCAGGCGCTGCTGGACGGTTATTTCAGCTATACGCCTACGGAAGAACAGCTCGAGCAGGCTAAGTCCTGGTATGCCCAGATGATGGAGTCTGCCGAGAAGGGTAAAGCCTACGATCAGGCGATTATGCCAGCACAGATGTTGTCCCAAATTCCTTATTTCCAGCGCGAAGATCGCCGCGCGTTATTGCCCTCAGTCACCTTAAAAGAGGTGCTGGCTTACCGTGATTCGCTGAAAACCAATACCCGTCCGGAGTTCCTGGTTGTAGGGAACATGAGCGAAGATCAGGCTAAAACGCTGGCACAAAACGTGCGTGCGCAACTGGGTTCAAAAGGCGATGAGTGGTGCCGTAACCAGGATGTGCTGGTAGAGAAAAAGCAGAATGCGATCTTCGAAAAAGCGGGAAGCAGCACGGATTCCGCGCTGGCCGCGGTGTTTGTCCCTGTCGGATATGACGAATTTACCAGCTCTGCCCAGAGTGCGGTGCTCGGTCAAATTATTCAGCCGTGGTTTTACAACCAGCTGCGCACCGAAGAGCAGCTGGGTTATGCGGTATTCGCTTTCTCGATGAATGTGGGCCGTCAGTGGGGGTTGGGCTTCCTTCTGCAAAGCAGCGACAAACAACCTGCTTACCTGTGGCAACGTTATCAGGCATTCTTCCCGCAGGCGGAAGCAAAACTGCGCGCCATGAAGCCGGAAGAGTTTGCCCAGATCCAGCAGGCGGTTATCGCCCAGGTGATGCAACCGCCGCAGACGCTGGGTGAAGAGGCCTCGCAGCTGAGCAAAGATTTTGATCGCGGTAATATGAAATTTGATTCGCGTGATAAAATAGTGGCCGAAATAAAACAGCTGACGCCACAAAAAGTTGCCGATTTCTTCCATCAGGCGGTAGTTAAACCGCAGGGTATGGCCATCCTGTCTCAGGTTTCTGGCAGCCAGAACGGGAAAACGGACTACGTAAAATCAAAAGAGTGGACCGTCTGGAAGAGCGTCAGCGCGCTGCAACAAACTATGCCCTGGAGTAAGAAAGAATGACCCATACCGCTGAGCCGCTTGATCCCCTAAGTTTACCTCTACAGGGTGAGCGACTGATTGAAGCCTCAGCGGGAACGGGAAAAACCTATACCATCGCCGCGCTCTATCTGCGTCTGCTGTTGGGGCTCGGCGGCAACGCCGCTTTTTCGCGCCCGTTAAGCGTGGAAGAGCTGCTGGTGGTAACCTTCACCGAAGCGGCCACTGCCGAGCTGCGTGGCCGTATTCGCAGCAACATTCATGAGCTGCGCATCGCCTGTCTGCGTCAGACGACGGATAACCCCCTCTATGCGAGCCTGCTGGACGAGATTGCGGATAAGCAACAGGCTGCGCAATGGCTGCTGCTGGCCGAACGGCAAATGGATGAAGCGTCCGTCTTCACCATTCACGGTTTTTGTCAGCGCATGCTGAGCCTGAATGCGTTTGAATCCGGCATGCTCTTTGAGCAGCAGCTTATTGAAGATGAATCCGAGCTTCGCTATCAGGCCTGTGCGGATTTCTGGCGTCGTCACTGTTATCCGTTGCAGCGCGACATTGCTGAAGCGGTTCACGCCCTGTGGAAAGGTCCGGAAGAGCTTCTTCGCGCCATCGACCGTTACCTGCAAGGCGAAGCGCCGGTCATTAAATCTCCTCCGCCTGCCGATGAAACGCTGGCCTCGCGCCATGAAAAGATCGTCGCCAAAATTACCGCGCTTAAGCAGAAGTGGAATGAGTCGGTTGGTGAAATTGATGCAATCATCGAAAACTCAGGCATCGACAGACGCAAGTTCAACCGTGGGAACCAGGGGAAGTGGATCGAAAAGATCAGCGCCTGGGCCCAGGAGGAGACGCGGGGTTACCAGCTTCCGGACGCACTGGAAAAATTTTCGCAGCGCTTTTTGACCGAGCGAACCAAAGCCGACGGTATTGTGCCTGAGCATCCCCTGTTTGTGGCGATTGAAGCGCTGCTTGCGGAGCCATTAACGCTCAATGACCTGATGATCACCCGCGCCATGACGGAGATCCGCCAGGCCGTCGCGCGCGAAAAACGTCGCCGGGGCGAGCTGGGGTTTGATGACATGCTGAGCCGCCTGGACGAAGCCCTGTCCAGCGAGAATGGTGAAGCGCTCGCCAGCGCGATCCGTACCCGTTTTCCGGTGGCGATGATTGACGAATTTCAGGACACCGACCCCCAGCAGTACCGCATTTTTCGTCGCATCTGGCGACAGCAGCCCGACACTGCCCTGCTGCTGATAGGCGACCCTAAACAGGCCATTTACGCCTTCCGTGGGGCAGATATCTTCACCTATATGAAAGCCCGTAGTGAGGTGGTCGCGCATTACACGTTAGATACCAACTGGCGCTCCGCTCCGGGGATGGTTGAGAGCGTCAATGCGCTGTTCAGCCGTATGGAGACGGCGTTTATGTTCAATGAAATCCCTTTCCTGCCGGTGAAATCCGCCCCAAAAAACGCATCCCTGCGCTTCGAAGTCAGCGGGGCGGTGCAACCCGCCATGACCTTCTGGCTGCTTGAGGGGGAAGGCTATGGCGTTGCCGATTATCAGGCGGCGATGGCCCAGCACTGCGCCGCGCAAATCCGTGACTGGCTAAGCGCAGGCGCGCGCGGCGAGGCACTACTGTGGAAGGGGGAACAGGCATATCCTGTAAAGGCCTCTGATATTACCGTGCTGGTGCGCAGTCGTCAGGAAGCGGCGTTAATCCGCGATGCGCTAACGTTGCTGGATATTCCGTCAGTGTATCTCTCTAACCGCGACAGCGTGTTCGACACGCTGGAAGCCCAGGAAATGCTCTGGTTGCTTCAGGCGGTGCTGGCGCCGGAGCGCGAAAATACGCTTCGAAGCGCGCTGGCCAGTTCTATGCTGGGGTTGAACGCACGGGATATTGATGAACTCAACCATGACGAAAACGCATGGGATGCGGTGGTAGAAGAGTTTGTCCATTACCGTGAACGCTGGCAAAAGCGCGGCGTTATGGCGATGCTGCGCGAGCTGATGACACGGCGTCAGATTGCCGAAAATATGCTGGCGACATCCGGCGGTGAAAGGCGTCTGACCGATATTTTACACATCAGCGAACTGTTACAGGAAGCGGGTACCCAGCTTGAAAGTGAACATGCCCTTGTGCGTTGGCTGGCGCAGCAAATCGCGGATCCAAACAGTAACTCTTCAAGCCAGCAGATGCGTCTTGAGAGCGATAAGCATCTGGTGCAAATCGTCACCATTCACAAATCCAAAGGTCTCGAATATCCGCTGGTCTGGCTGCCTTTCATCGCGAACTACCGGGTTCAGGATCAGGCCTTTTACCATGACCGCGAGACTTTCGATGCGGTGCTCGATCTCAGCAAGGCGGAGACCAGCGTTGAACTGGCAGAAGCGGAGCGTCTGGCGGAGGATTTGCGCCTGCTTTACGTAGCGCTGACCCGTTCTGTCTGGCATTGCAGCCTGGGCGTCGCCCCGGTTTTCCGCCGTCGCGGGGAGAAAACAGGGGAAAGCGATTTCCATTTAAGCGCGTTAGGGCGGCTTATTCAGCGTGGCGAGCCGAAAGATGCGGCGGGGTTGCGCCTCTGCATTGAGTCGCTCTGCGGTGACGATATCGCGCTGCATATCCCGTCTCTGCCAGACAATAGCCGCTGGCAAATGGCGCAAGAGCCCGCGACCGACCTTAATGCGCGCCAGATCACGCGGGTGCTTGCCGACGACTGGCGCGTCACCAGCTATTCTGGCCTGCAACAGCACGGGCAAAGTATTGCGCTGGATCTCATGCCGAAGCTGGACGTGGATGCCGCAGGGGTGGGTGATATTCCGGTTGAACCGACGTTAACTCCGCATCAGTTCCCACGCGGCGCGTCGCCGGGCACCTTTTTGCACAGCCTCTTTGAAGAGCTTGATTTTACTCAGCCTGTCAGTGAGGAGTGGGTGCTGAAGATGTTACAGAGCGGGGGCTATGACGCGCACTGGCAGCCCGTTCTCACTGACTGGATCAACGCCATTTTGCAGGCGCCGCTGACTGAGCAGGGCTTCGCTCTTCGTCAGCTAACGGCCAGAAATAAACAGGTTGAGATGGAGTTTTATCTGCCTGTCGCAGGCCCGCTTAAGGCCGACGCGCTCGATGCGCTTATCCGTCAGTACGATCCGCTCTCAGCCGGTTGCCCGCCGCTGAACTTCCGTCAGGTGCAGGGCATGCTGAAAGGTTTTATCGACCTGGTCTTCCGTCACGAAGGACGGTACTACCTGCTGGATTACAAATCGAACTGGCTGGGCGAGAACAGCGAAGCCTATACCCAGCAGGCGATGGCGGCAGCCATGCAAATGCATCGCTACGATCTGCAATATCAGCTCTACACGCTAGCGCTGCACCGCTATTTGCGCCACCGTATTGCGGATTACCGCTACGACGATCATTTTGGTGGCGTCATCTACCTCTTCTTGCGCGGGGTCGACGCTGCCGATCCGCGCTCCGGGATCTTCAGCACCCGTCCGGATGCGGAATTGATTAATAAAATGGATAACCTGTTTGCAGCAAACACGGAGGAGATGGCATGACGATGCAGGACTTATTGCTGGAAGCGGTAGAGCAACGCGTGCTGCGTCAGCTGGACGTGCAGTTTGCCATGATGATTGCCGCTGACCAGCCCGCCGTGATGCTTGCCGCTGCCCTTTTGAGTAAAGACGCCGGAGAGGGGCATGTGTGTCTGCCGCTCTCGCGTCTGGTAGTTGACGAGAAAATGGCGCCTGTCCTCCAGTCCTGCTTTGCGCTGCTGGGGGAGAGGGTGGACTGGCAGAAAATTTTGCGCGAATCGTCGGCCGTCGGGCCGGGAGAAAACCAGGCGCCGCTGATCCTGACGGGGGAGCGCTTATATCTGAACCGTCTGTGGCGAAACGAACTGACGGTAGCGCGTTTCTTTAGTGAGACCAACGCGCCGCTTCCCTGCGACGAAGCGCAGCTTCGCCAGACACTGGACAGGCTGTTTGACTCCGGTGAGCCTACAGACTGGCAGAAAGTGGCGGCGGCCGTCGCCCTGACGCGGCGGATTTCGGTGATTTCAGGTGGCCCGGGGACCGGGAAAACCACGACCGTCGCAAAGCTGCTGGCAGCCCTGATCCAGCTATCAGGCGAGCAGCGATGTCGTATTCGTCTGGCGGCGCCCACCGGGAAAGCAGCGGCGCGACTGACCGAATCACTGGGCGGTGCGATGCAACAGCTGCCGCTCACTCAGGAGCAGCTTGCGCTTTTCCCGGGTGAAGCGAGTACCCTGCACCGTCTGCTCGGCGCGCAGCCGGGTAGCCAGCGGCTGCGCTACCATGCGGGTAATCCGCTGCATCTGGACGTGCTGGTGGTGGATGAAGCCTCCATGATTGACCTGACCATGATGTCGCGCCTGATCGATGCTCTGCCGCCGCATGCGCGCGTGGTTTTCCTGGGCGATCGCGACCAGCTCGCCTCCGTGGAAGCCGGGGCGGTACTGGGGGATATCTGTACCTACGCCAGCTACGGTTATACCGCCGCGCGGGCGCAGGAGCTTGCCCGCCTGACCGGCTGCTCGCTTGAACCCGATCACTCGCCGGTCGCAGGCGCACTGCGTGACAGCCTGTGCCTGCTGCAAAAAAGCTACCGTTTCGGTAGCAACTCCGGCATCGGCCAGCTGGCTGCGGCGGTCAACCGTGGCGATCGGCATGCCACGCGCACGGTGTTTGACGGCTCTTTCACTGACATTGAAAAGAAATCGCTGCAAAGCGGGGAAGAGTATCAGGCTATGCTTGAGGAGGCTCTCCAGGGATACCAGCGTTTTCTGAGCTGCGTGCAGCAGCGCAGTCAGCCCGGGCAGGTCATTGCCGCATTTGGCGAATACCAGCTTCTGTGCGCATTGCGGGAAGGGCCGTTCGGCGTTGCGGGCCTGAACGACAGGCTGGAGCAGCTGCTCGTGCAGAAACGCAAAATTAACCGTCAGCAGCATTCGCGATGGTATGAAGGCCGGCCAGTGATGATCTCCCGCAACGACAGTACGCTGGGGCTGTTCAACGGGGATATCGGTATTGCGCTCGATCGCGGTAACGGTTTGCGCGTCTGGTTCCAGCTACCGGACGGCAGCGTGAAGTCCGTCCAGCCCAGCCGTCTGCCAGAGCATGAAACGGCATGGGCGATGACGGTACACAAGTCTCAGGGCTCAGAGTTCAACCATGCGGCGCTGATCCTGCCGACACAGCTTTCGCCGGTCGTAACCCGTGAGTTGGTCTACACCGCCGTTACCCGTGCGCGCCAGCGTCTGTCGCTGTATGCGGATGAACGCGTGCTGGGACAGGCGATTGCCACTCGCACCGAGCGCAGAAGCGGATTAAGCGCGATTTTTGAATCTGTCTGAGTAATCACCCTCTCCGACAGGAGAGGGTGATTGTTATCCCAGGTCCGCCATTAACACCTTCGAGCGGCGCTGGTAGTTGTACATCTCTTTCTTACTTTCCGGCAGAGAATCAATATCCACCGGCGTGAAGCCGCGCTCCTGGAACCAGTGAATGCTGCGCGTGGTGAGCACGAACAGCTTGCTCAGACCCATCTGGCGCGCCTGTGCCGCCACGCGTTCAAGCAGCAGTTCCCCCCGCGAGGAGCTACGGTAATCCGGGTGCACGGCAACGCACGCCATTTCGCCAATCTGCTCTTCCGGGAACGGATAAAGCGCCGCACAGGCAATGGTCAGGTTATCTCGCTGGATGATGGTGAACTTGTCGATCTCCATCTCCAGCTGCTCGCGGGAGCGGCGAACCAGAATGCCCTGTTGTTCCAGCGGACGGATCAGCTCCAGAATGCCGCCGATGTCATTGATGGTGGCACGGCGGATCTGCTCGGCGCTCTCCATTACGATCTGCGTACCGATCCCGTCCCGGGAGAACAGTTCCTGCAACAGCGCGCCGTCTTCCTGATAGCTGATCAGGTGGCTGCGGCGTACCCCGCTGCGGCACGCTTTGACGGCGCCGCGCAGAAAACGCACGGTACCGGAATAGTAATCGCCTTGTGCTTCCAGCGCTTCGACGCGCGCCTGGGCTTCATTCGGAAAAAGTTCTGGCACAATCACGCCCTCATCGTTCACGACACCCTGTGAGGAGCAAAAGCCGATCATTTTTTCCGCTTTCAGCTTGATGGCCAGCTGGGTGGCAATCTCTTCTGAGGTCAGATTAAAACTTTCACCCGTTACGGAAACGGCAACGGGTCCCATCAGGACGATCGCGCCATTGTCTAACTGGCGGTGAATGGCTTCTTCATCAATGCGCCGGATGCGGCCGCTGTGGCAGTAATCCACGCCATCGTCCACGCCGAGCGGCTGAGCGATGATAAAGTTGCCGCTCACCACGTTGATGTGCGCGCCCTGCAGCGGCGTATTACTCAGGCTCATCGACAGGCGGGCGGTGATATCGAGCTGCAACAGACCCGCCGCCTGTTTGACCAGTTCGAGGGTTTTCGCATCCGTCACGCGGGTATGTTTGTGGTAGATCGGCTCATGGTGATGGGCGGCCAGGTTGGCTTCGATTTGCGGACGTGCGCCATACACCACCACCAGACGGATGCCGAGGCTGTGCAGCAGGCCGATATCATTGACGATACTGGAAAAGTTCTCATGCTCAATGGCTTCACCGCCAAGCATGATGACAAAGGTTTTCCCCCGATGGGTGTTGATATAGGGAACAGAATGGCGGAATCCCTGGACCAGTTCGGTTCTGCGTTCCTTAACCATGACACAACCCTTAATGAATGTTTATTCGTTATTTATGTATTTTTATTCGATTGTGGCCGCGTGTGCAAGCCAAAATTTTCTGCGACCCACAGAAAATAATAAGTAATCCGTGCGTTAACGTATGATTGTTTACCCTTTTATAGATGACAGTTTATGCGTCATTCGTTAAAGTTTTCGGTCAATTTGGGCGTTTTGTTCATCAATCAGATTTCTTGCTCGGGAGAAGCATGTCGGGATCCAATTCAGCAATAAGCCGCCGCCGCCTGTTAAAAGGGGCCGGGGCGATGTGGTTGCTTAGCGTCAGCCAGGTGGGTCTTGCCGCCACAAGCCAGGTAGTCGCGGTGCGCGTCTGGCCGTCGTCGACCTATACGCGCGTGACGGTCGAGTCCAACCGCGTGCTGAAATACAAACAATTTGCCCTCAGCAATCCTGAACGTGTGGTGGTTGATCTCGAAGGTGTGAATCTCAACTCCGTGCTTAAAGGCATGGCGGCGCAGATCCGTGGCGACGATCCTTTTATCAAATCGGCGCGTGTCGGGCAGTTCGATCCGCAAACCGTGCGCATGGTGTTTGAGCTGAAGCAGAACGTGAAACCGCAGCTCTTTGCCCTTGCGCCTGTTGCCGCCTTTAAGGAGCGCCTGGTAATGGATCTCTATCCGGCGAATGCAACGGATATTCAGGATCCGCTCCTGGCGTTACTTGAAGATTACAACAAAGGCGATCTCCAGCGGCAGGTCCCACCTGCGCAAAGTGGTCCTAAGCCGGGCAGGGCGGGGCGCGATCGTCCGATTGTGATCATGCTCGATCCTGGCCACGGCGGAGAAGATTCCGGCGCCGTTGGGAAATATCACACCCGCGAAAAAGATGTGGTGCTGCAAATTGCCCGTCGTCTGAAGGCGTTAATCGACAAAGAGGGCAATATGCGCGCCTACATGACGCGCAACGAAGATGTCTTTATCCCGCTGAAGGTCCGCGTGGCGAAAGCGCAGAAGCAGCGCGCGGATCTGTTTGTCTCTATTCATGCGGACGCCTTCACCAGCCGCCAGCCGAGCGGATCGTCGGTGTTTGCCCTGTCAACGAAAGGGGCGACCAGTACCGCCGCGAGATACCTGGCGGACACGCAGAACGCCTCGGATTTAATCGGTGGCGTGAGTAAAAGCGGGGATCGTTACGTCGACCATACGCTGTTTGATATGGTGCAGTCGCTGACCATTACCGACAGTCTGAAGTTTGGTAAAGCGGTGCTGGGCAAACTGGGCCGGGTCAACAAGCTGCACAAAAACAGCGTCGAGCAGGCCGGATTTGCGGTACTGAAAGCGCCAGATATTCCGTCCATTCTGGTCGAAACCGCGTTTATCAGTAACGTGCAAGAGGAACGCAAGCTCAAGACGGCTAAATTCCAGCAGGAAGTGGCGGAGTCGATTCTGGCGGGTATTCGGGCCTATTTCTCAGACGGGGAAACGCTGGCGCGGCGGGGATAGGGTATTACGCCGGGTATCTCGCCCGGCACTTTCACAAACGGCAGATACAAAAAAAACACCCTTAAGGGTGTTTATTGTTTTAAGAAGTGTTGGTTGCGGGGGCCGGATTTGAACCGACGACCTTCGGGTTATGAGCCCGACGAGCTACCAGGCTGCTCCACCCCGCGTCCGTGGAAGCGCACTATACTCGGATAGGTTTGTGATGCAACCCCTTTTTCGCATAATTCATTATTTTGTATGCAAAATGAACGGGAATAGCCACTTTGGACTATTTTTTGTCCAGAATTTGCCAAAGGGAAGGCGATCGCATTTCATTACCACGGTGGGTTTGTTATCTTCATCACGCGGAATTGGGCAACTAAAAGACGAGATATAATGAAAGGACGTTGGGTGAAGTATCTGATGACAGGCGCAATGGTAGCGATTCTTGCGGCCTGCTCTTCCAAACCGACCGATCGCGGTCAACAGTATAAAGACGGGAAGTTATCCCAGCCTTTCTCTTTAGTTAACCAGCCAGATGCCGTGGGTGCTCCAATCAATGCCGGGGATTTCTCCGAGCAGGTGTACCAGATCCGCAAAGCGTCGCCGCGCCTGTATGGCTCACAGAACAACGTTTATAGTGCAGTGCAGGACTGGCTGCGCGCTGGCGGTGATACGCGCAATATGCGCCAGTTTGGTATTGACGCGTGGCAGATGGAAGGGGCGGATAACTACGGTAACGTTCAGTTTACCGGCTACTACACCCCGGTTGTCCAGGCACGACACACGCGTCAGGGCGAATTCCAGTATCCGATTTACCGCATGCCGCCAAAACGCGGTCGTCTCCCGTCCCGCGCTGAAATCTATGCCGGTGCGCTTAGCGAAAATTACGTGCTGGCCTACAGCAACTCGCTGATGGATAACTTCATCATGGACGTGCAGGGCAGCGGCTATATTGATTTTGGCGACGGCTCGCCGCTGAACTTCTTTAGCTATGCCGGGAAAAACGGCCATGCCTATCGCAGCATCGGTAAGGTGCTCATCGACCGTGGTGAAGTGAAACGAGAAGATATGTCGATGCAGGCGATCCGCGAGTGGGGCGAAAAACACAGCGAAGCGGAAGTGCGTGAGCTGCTTGAGCAGAATCCATCGTTTGTCTTCTTCAAACCGCAGAACTTTGCGCCGGTGAAAGGGGCGAGCGCCGTCCCGCTGATTGGCCGCGCTTCTGTGGCATCGGATCGTTCGATTATCCCGGCGGGTACTACGCTGCTGGCGGAAGTCCCTCTCCTCGACAACAACGGCAAATTCAACGGCAAGTATGAATTACGCCTGATGGTGGCGCTGGACGTGGGCGGGGCGATTAAAGGTCAGCACTTCGATATTTACCAGGGCATCGGCCCGGATGCCGGCCACCGTGCAGGCTGGTATAACCACTACGGGCGCGTGTGGGTGCTGAAGACAGCGCCGGGTACCGGGAACGTATTTAGCGGCTGAGTGTGGTATTCTGAGCGCAAGACGGATTACGGTTCAGGGTGAGGAATACCTCACCCTTTTTATATCTGAGGTTTTATGTCTGTGGTAATCAGCGATGCCTGGCGCCAGCGTTTCGGCGGCACGGCACGGTTATACGGTGAAAAAGCCCTGCAACTGTTCGCGGATGCGCATGTCTGCGTGGTGGGCATTGGTGGCGTGGGTTCGTGGGCGGCAGAAGCGCTGGCGAGAACCGGCATTGGCGCAATTACGTTGATTGATATGGATGACGTCTGCGTCACTAACACTAACCGTCAGATCCACGCCCTGCGTGATAACGTCGGTCTGGCGAAGTCCGAGGTGATGGCGGAGCGTATTCGTCTCATCAACCCGGAGTGCCGCGTAACGGTGATTGACGACTTTGTGACGGCAGATAACGTCGCGGAGTACATGAGCAAAGGCTACAGCTATGTGATTGACGCCATCGACAGCGTGCGGCCAAAAGCGGCGCTGATCGCTTACTGTCGTCGTTACAAGGTGCCGCTGGTGACAACGGGCGGCGCGGGTGGACAAATTGATCCGACGCAGATCCAGGTGGCAGATCTGGCGAAAACCATTCAGGATCCACTGGCCGCTAAGCTGCGCGAGCGCTTAAAAAGCGACTTCAACGTGGTGAAGAACAGTAAAGGCAAGCTGGGCGTGGACTGTGTGTTCTCGACAGAAGCGCTGGTTTATCCGCAGGCGGATGGTTCGGTCTGTGCAATGAAAAGCACGGCGGAAGGGCCAAAGCGGATGGATTGTGCCTCAGGGTTTGGAGCGGCCACCATGGTGACCGCCTCCTTCGGCTTTGTGGCGGTCTCTCACGCCCTGAAGAAGATGATGGCGAAGGCGGAACGTCAGGCCTGAGCCTGACGGGCGGCATCCAGCACCGCGTCGTTTAGCGCAATCAGTCCCTGACCGCGCGAGGCGCTAAGCTGCGTGCGAAGTCCCAGCTCATCAAACAGCGCCAGCGGAGAATGCACCAGCAGCTCTGCGGCGCTTTTCCCTTCGATTGCGGTCAACAGCACCGCCAGCAGACCGCGAACAATGCGTCCCTCGCTGTCGCCGAAGAAATGCAGTTTCTCACCGGATATGCTAAACCCAAGCCAGACGCGGTTCTCGCAGCCAGCTATCTCCTTCGCCTGCGATTTCAGTTCGTCTGACAGCGTGGGCAACTGTTTGCCCAGCAGGATCAACTGACGATATTTATCTTCCCACTGCGTGAGCGGGACGAAGGTCTGTTTTAACGTCTCTTCAGTGATAACGGTGCCGAACGGATGCCCGGCTAAGGCTGAACTTGTCATTAATCCACCAGTAATTCCAGGGCGCGGTCGACGGCGGAAACCAGCGCGTCGACGTCACTTTTTGTGTTGTACGGTGCAAACGAGGCGCGCAGGGTACCGCTCACCCCCATGGCCGCCAGCAGCGGCTGGGCGCAGTGCTGTCCTGCGCGCAGGGCAATGCCGTATCCGGCAAGCAGCGTCACCATGTCGCTATGGTGTACGCCCGCAAAATCAAAGGCGAGTAGGCTGGAGTCCTGGACGCGGAACGAGCGAAACCCGGGGCGTTTCTTAAGCTCTTCTTCTGCCAGCGTCGCCAGGCCCCGGCTCCAGCTTTCAGCCTGAGCCACGTCCGTATCTGCGAGAAATTCGAGCGCTGCGCTCAGACCGATAACCCCTGCCACGTTCGGCGTACCGGCTTCCAGGCGGTAAGGCACATCCTGCGTTTTGAAACCGTCGAAGGTGACTTCGGTAATCATCTTGCCGCCGCCGAGCCACGGCGTCATCCGGGCCAGCAGTTCAGGTTTGCCGTACAGCGCGCCGATACCGGTTGGCCCGTACAATTTATGCCCTGAGAAGGCATAGAAGTCGATATCCAGCGCCTGAACGTTAGCCGGAAAATGCACCACACCCTGCGCACCGTCGACCATTACTACCACGCCGCTGGCATGGGCAATCTCAATGGCGCGCGCCAGATCCGGACAGCCGCCGGTGACGTTGGACATCTGCCCCAGCGCCAGAATACGGCTGCGCGGCGTAATCAGCTCAGGCAGACGCGCCACGTCAGGCAGGAAGTCTGTACCCAACGGGAGTTTTACAACCCGTGCCCCGGTTTGTTCGGCCACCATCAGCCAGGGCACCAGGTTGGCGTGGTGTTCCGCCTCGCTGACGATGATCTCATCCCCGGGCTGCAACAGCGGACGCGCGTAACATTGCGCCACCATGTTAATGGCCTCGGTAGTGCCCCGCGTCCAGACGATGTTCTTACCGCTGTCAGCATTGATCAGGCGCGCGACCTGATCCCGTGCGGCTTCGTATTGCGCCGTTAAGCGCTGCGCGTCGGCATACTGGCTGCGGTGCACGTTCCCGGCGCTCAGGCTGTAAAACTGGCGGGTTGCCTCAATCACCGCTTGCGGCTTAAGGGCCGTGGCGGCGCTATCAAGATAAATGCCGGCATCGGCCAGCGCAGGAAACTGTGCGCGAAACTGCGCAGGACTGAAAGCGTTCATGGAATTCCTCATATCGATTCTACGATCGTCGCGCAAATTCATCGGCAGGGCAAGGAAGTTGATATCTATCAGATTTGTCTGCTTATCCTGGCGAGTCTGAAAAAGCAGGTTATGCTAAATAGTGTTAGGCGGATGTTTTAGCCTGTTATAAATCGAGGTTTGAATAGCATTAATTGCTAAAGGAGAATAATCATGAAAAAGACAGCTGCAATCATTTCTGCCTGTGCGTTGACCTTTGCCCTGAGCGCATGTTCTGGTAATAACTACGTAATGCATACCAACGATGGTCGATCTATCGTCTCTGAAGGGAAACCGACAACCGATAATGATACCGGGATGATTTCATACAAAGATGCTAACGGGAACAAACAGCAGATCAATCGCAGTGACGTGAAAGAGATGAAGGAAATCGAGCATTAACAGTTAGATAAGCGAAAAAAAAGCACCGCAAGTTGGCGGTGCTACATTAATCACTATGGACAGACAGGGTAAATGTACAGGAAGTGAAAAATTGGTAGCGTTGCTACCGTGGTCTGAATCGCAGACCAATTGCAAACACAACAACACAACATCACAACCGTAAGCCAAAAGCCCTTCAGAACACGCATTCCAAAAAAAGCTTTTCGTTCCGGCTCAGGAAGTGCCGCCACTATAGGTATTTGCTGGTAGTTCCTCAACGGACAAATTATAATGGCTCAGATAAAAAAAACTAATAGGTTAAACGTTGTTTCCTATATGTTAAATCTCGTTAACATCTAAGCCAGATAACCATGTCCAAGCGATTGCCACCCCTAAATGCATTACGTGTTTTTGATGCAGCAGCACGCCACCTCAGCTTCACCCGCGCAGCCGATGAGCTTTTTGTGACACAGGCCGCAGTAAGTCATCAAATCAAGTCTCTGGAGGATTTTCTGGGGCTTAAGCTGTTCCGTCGCCGCAACCGTTCGTTGCTGTTGACCGAAGAAGGGCAGAGCTATTTTCAGGATATTAAAGAGATTTTCTCCCAGCTGACGGAAGCCACCCGTAAGCTTCAGGCACGGAGCGCAAAAGGCGCCCTGACTGTGAGTTTATTGCCCAGTTTTGCCATTCAGTGGCTGGTGCCGCGACTCTCAAGCTTTAACTCAACTTATCCGGGAATCGATGTCCGAATCCAGGCGGTGGACCGTCAGGAAGACAAGCTTGCAGACGATGTGGATGTGGCGATTTTTTACGGTCGCGGTAACTGGCCGGGCTTGCGTGTTGAAAAATTATACGCAGAATATCTGCTGCCGGTCTGTTCACCGCTGCTGCTGACGGGGGAGAAAGCGCTCAAAACGCCCGCCGATCTGGCGCAACACACGCTTTTGCACGATGCGTCGCGTCGCGACTGGCAAACTTATACCCGCCAGTTAGGTCTTAATCATATAAACGTGCAGCAGGGGCCCATTTTTAGCCACAGCGCGATGGTGTTACAGGCTGCCATTCACGGGCAGGGCGTGGCATTAGCGAATAACGTCATGGCGCAGTCCGAAATTGAGGCAGGCCGTCTGGTTTGCCCATTTAACGATGTACTGGTCAGCAAGAATGCATTTTATCTGGTTTGTCATGACAGTCAGGCAGAACTGGGTAAAATAGCCGCTTTCCGGCAGTGGATACTGGCGAAAGCGGCAAGCGAGCAAGAAAAATTCCGCTTCAGGTATGAACAATAACGTTTGTGTGCCGGGCACGCATTAATTCAGGACTTAAACATGACCAGCCGATTCATGCTGATTTTCGCCGCGGTGAGTGGCTTTATTTTTGTAGCTCTGGGCGCGTTTGGCGCGCATGTCTTAAGCAAGTCTTTGGGCGTTGTGGAGATGGGCTGGATCCAGACCGGCCTTGAATATCAGGCGTTCCACACGCTGGCAATTTTTGGGCTGGCGGTGGCGATGCAGCGCCGTATCAGCATCTGGTTTTACTGGAGCAGCGTCTTTCTGGCGCTGGGTACCGTACTGTTCAGCGGCAGTCTCTACTGTCTGGCGCTGTCGCATTTACGCCTGTGGGCGTTTGTTACACCTGTCGGCGGCGTCAGCTTCCTGGCGGGTTGGGTTTTAATGTTTATCGGAGCTATCCGTCTGAAACGCAAGGGCGTTGTTCATGAATAAGGTTGTTTTATATTGTCGCCCGGGGTTTGAGAAAGAGTGCGCCGCGGAAATCACCGATAAAGCGGCGAAGCGTGAAGTCTTCGGATTCGCTCGCGTCAAAGAGAACGCGGGCTATGTGGTATTTGAATGCTATCAGCCTGATGATGCCGACAAGCTGGCGCGCGAACTGCCGTTCAGCTCGCTGATTTTCGCCCGTCAGATGTTTGTCGCGGGCGAATTACTGAAAGATCTTCCGCCGGAAGATCGCATCACGCCGATTGTTGGCCTGTTGCAGGGCGTGGTGGAGAAGGGCGGCGATTTGCGCGTGGAAGTGGCTGACACCAATGAAAGCAAAGAGCTGATGAAGTTCTGCCGTAAGTTTACCGTGCCGCTCCGCGCGGCACTGCGTGATGCGGGAGTGCTGACAAACTACGAAACGCCAAAGCGTCCAGTCGTGCATATCTTCTTTATTGCGCCAGGATGTTGCTACACCGGCTACTCGTATACCACCAATAACTCGCCGTTCTTTATGGGGATCCCGCGTCTGCGCTTCCCGTCAGACGCGCCGAGCCGTTCAACCCTGAAGCTGGAAGAGGCGTTCCACGTCTTTATCCCGGCGGACGAGTGGGACGAACGTCTGGCAAACGGCATGTATGCCGTCGATCTTGGCGCGTGCCCGGGCGGCTGGACCTATCAGCTGGTGAAACGCAACATGTGGGTTTCGTCTGTGGATAACGGCCCGATGGCGCAAAGCCTGATGGACACCGGGCAGGTCACCTGGCTGCGTGAAGATGGTTTCCGCTACCGTCCTACCCGTAACAACATCTCCTGGATGGTGTGCGACATGGTAGAAAAACCGGCGAAAGTCGCAGCGCTGATGGCCTCCTGGCTGGTGAACGGCTGGTGTCGTGAGACGATTTTCAACCTCAAGCTGCCGATGAAAAAGCGTTACGAAGAGGTGTCGCAGAACCTGGCTTATATTCAGCAGCAACTGGACGAACACGGGATTAACGCGGAAATCCAGGCGCGTCAGCTGTATCACGACCGTGAAGAAGTGACGGTGCATATCCGTCGCTGGTGGGCGGCCGTGGGTGGGCGTCGCGACGAGCGATAACGTTTGTAACGCCCGGTGGCGCTGCGCTTACCGGGCCTACAAAATCGTGTAGTTGTTTTAACGTTCTAACCTTAACTGCTGTAAATTCCCGTCCAGCTGTAAATCCGTCTGTAGCGTTGCGATTTCCCGGCAGATAAACGCCATCTCTTTATTCGCCTCCAGCTTCTTGCGCCATTTTTCCGGCACTTCCTCAAGCCTTGCGTAAATCCCTTCCAGATTCTGAAACTCCGTCAGCAGCTGTGCGGCACTTTTGGGTCCAATACCGGCGACACCCGGCACTCTGGAGCTGCTGATCCCCGCCAGCCCCCAGTAATCCGGCAATTGCTCAGGCGATACGCCAAACTCGCTGGCAATAAATGGTGCGTCCAGCCAGCGTTTTTGAAAGTAGTCGCGGATGCGGACCGTTGGAGAGAGCAGCTGGCAGTAGCCTTTGTCGGTTGAAACGATAGTCGCCTGATGCCCGGCGCTTGCCACTTTAACCGCCAGCGTTGCGGCTAAATCGTCAGCCTCATTACCGTGTGCGCCCCAGCACGGAACGCCGCGCTGTTCAAAGGCCGCGCGTATAACGGGCATTTCGGCGTGCAGATCGTCCGGCATCGGCGCACGCCCGGCTTTGTAGTCCGGCAGGCGCTGGTGCCGCCAGCCGGTATTGCGTGCTTCATCGTCGAATACGGCAACAGCGTGGGTGGGTTCGCTATGGCGAATGAGCTGCTCCAGCGCGTGTAAACAGGTGTCCTTGCAGGGGGTGCCCTGTACCGCGTGAATACGGCGAATCAGGTTAAGCGCATCGACGATAAGCAAATGAATGGCCACAGATAATCTCCCTTCTGTCTAATGGGGGAAGGGTAACACTGAGCGCAGCATGAAACTATGAATGGTGGGGAAAACAGGAAGAAGCCTCGCAAAACGAGGCTTCCTGAGAGGCTTAATCGCAGGTAACGATCTTCATCGCCAGGCCACCGCGGGAGGTTTCGCGGTATTTGGCGTTCATATCTTTACCGGTTTCGTACATGGTTTCGATAACCTTGTCGAGACACACGCGCGGTTCGCTGGTGCGGCGCAGCGCCATACGGGCCGCGTTCACCGCTTTCACAGAGGCGATGGCGTTACGCTCGATGCATGGCACCTGGACCTGTCCGCCGACCGGATCGCAGGTCAGCCCCAGGTTATGTTCCATGCCGATTTCCGCCGCAATACAAACCTGCGCAGGACTTGCGCCCAGCAATTCGGCCAGACCCGCCGCCGCCATAGAGCAGGCTACGCCCACTTCACCCTGACAGCCCACTTCCGCGCCGGAAATCGAGGCGTTCATCTTGTACAGTGAGCCAATCGCACTGGCGACCAGCATATACCGCGCGAGTGAGTTTGCATTCACTTCACGGATAAACTTGTCGTAATACGCCAGGACCGCCGGAACAATGCCGCACGCCCCGTTGGTTGGCGCGGTGACGACGCGGCCACCCGCGGCGTTCTCTTCGTTCACCGCCAGCGCGAACATGTTGATCCAGTCGACAACGGCCATCGGGTCGGTGGTGGTTTTGTCGGTGCTGACCAGCATGCGACGCAGCGCAGCCGCACGACGTGGAACACGCAGTTTCCCCGGCAGCACGCCTTCGGTGGTGATCCCGCGCTCAATGCCGCTGCGCATCACTTCCCAGACGTTTGCGAAGTGCTGTTCCAGCTCCTCTTTGCTGTGCAGGGCCAGCTCGTTTTTCATCATCAGGCCGGAGAGAGAAAGGCCTGTCTCCTGGCAGTGACGCTGTAAATCGGCCGCGTTTTTGTACGGGTACGGCACCTCAACGGCGGAGCCGTTGGTTTGACCAAAATGGTCTTCGTCGACGATAAACCCGCCGCCGATGGAGTAATACGTCTGGCTGTAAACCGCTTTATCGCCGACCAGCGCGGTAATGCGCATGCCGTTTTCGTGCAGCGACAGGTTATCCGCATGGAAATTCATGCAGTGGTCAACCGGAAATTCAACTTCGTGCTCGCCGTTGGCCAGCAGCAAACGACCATGGGTGTTCACGTCCTGGATAAAGCCAGGAATGGAGTCAATATCAACGGTATCCGGCAGGTTACCCGCCAGCCCCATGATAATGGCAATATCGGTATGGTGGCCTTTACCGGTCAGGGAAAGGGAACCGTATACATCGACAACCACGCGGGTGATGTCGTGCAAAATGCCGCGTGCAATCAAGTCATCCGTGAATTGTTTACCGGCTTTCATTGGTCCGACGGTGTGAGAGCTGGAAGGACCAATACCGATTTTGAAGATATCGAATACGCTAATCATGATGCGTCCATTGCTTCAGTCAGAGGGGAGGAGTGCGCCATCCGCAGACGGCGCAGGAGGTATTAGCTGAACAGCGAGTAGAAAATAGCGGAGATGGCAATCAGACCCATCACAACAACGAACACGTTGCTGATATGGCCGCTGTATTTACGCATCGCTGGCACTTTCTGAATCGCGTACATCGGCATCAGGAACAGAATCATCGCGATAATCGGGCCGCCCAGGGTTTCAATCATGCCCAGAATGCTTGGGTTCAGGGTGGCTACCGCCCAGGTGGTCACCAGCATGAACAGCGCGGTGATTTTGTTCAGACGGTTGATTTCAATGCTCTTGCCTTTACCGCGCAGAGATTTAATCACCATACCGTTGAAGCCTTCACGTGCACCCAGGTAGTGGCCCAGGAAGGATTTGGTGATGGCGATAATCGCGATGATCGGTGCCATCCACGCAATCAGCGGTGCGTTAAAGTGGTTTGCCAGGTAGGACAGAATAGAGATGTTCTGCTCTTTCGCCGCCGCCAGATCCGCCGGGGAAAGGCTCAGCACGCAGCTGAACACGAAGAACATAACTGTCAGTACCATCATGATGTGTGCGCGAGCCAGGATGCTGGAGCACTTCTTCTCTGCACCATTGCCGTACTCTTCACGCTTCGCCACCGCGAAGGAGGAGATGATTGGCGAGTGGTTGAAGGAGAACACCATTACCGGGATCGCCAGCCACAGGGTCAGTAGCAGGCCGTTACCGGTTGCGGATGCGCTGCTCAGAGACAGAGTTTCCAGCGCAGCGCCGTTCCACTGTGGGATCAGGTACAGCGCCAGCACCATCAGGGCTGCAACAAACGGGAATACCAGCACGCTCATCGCTTTGACAATCATCTGCTCGCCAAAGCGCACGATGGTCATCATACCGACGATCAGGATCAGGGACAGGATCGCACGCGGCGGCGGGGTCATCTGCAGCTGGTGCATCATGAAGCTTTCAACGGTGTTGGTGATAGCAACGCTATACACCAGCAGAATCGGGTAAATCGCGAAGAAGTAGAGCAGGGTAATCAGCTTACCTGCGCCGACGCCGAAGTGTTCTTCAACGACTTCAGTAATGTCTTCGCCCGGGTTTTTACCGGACAGCACGAAGCGGGTCAGGCCGCGGTGTGCAAAGAAGGTCATCGGAAAGGCGATGATGGCCATGATGATCAGCGGGATCAGACCGCCGACACCTGCGTTGATAGGAAGGAACAGTACACCAGCGCCGATTGCCGTGCCGTACAGGCCAAGCATCCACATGGTATCCGTTTTGCGCCAACCGCTTCGGGATTCAATCGAAGCAACGATGCTGGTTTGAGTGGTTTCCATCTGTATCTCCTGGAGGAAGCAAATTGTCAGGTTTTTAGTCAAATCCGATGAAAAAGTGCCTGACGGTAATATGAAATTCGTTCAGTGACGGTTTTTTAATAATTTTTGCCCGTAACTATTGGCGGGCGGAAAGATACATTCTCGTTATGAATCTATCAGTGATCGCGATCCCAAATGCAATAATCCACTTATGATGTGGGCATATTTAGACCATTTATCTGTTAAAAAAACATCAAAGAGGATTTACGGGCGCGAAGGCTACCATTAACGACATGTTTTCGAAAAGGCTGACCCGCGAGATAGGTGTCTTTCGCTGTAAAGAAATAGGATTTTAGGATTTTCTGGCAGGTAATTTCGATTAAGGCTGATTATTTACGGTTTCAAAAACGAGGTAATCGTTTGCGCGGGCGCCAGATTTGTTAATAACATTGAAGATCGCTATGAATTACATCACTAATAAAAAAGCCGGATGACAATCCGGCTTGAGAGGAGGGAAAGGACGCTTTATTTGATGATTTCGTAACAGGGAATATAGGCAGAACCCGGAAGTTTCATGCGATGCTGAGCCACAAAGCCCTGCAGCATGTCATCCATGCGGCGCATCATCTCCGGGTCACCGTGGATTTTATACGGCCCGAACTCCTCAATCGCGCGGATCCCCACCTCCTTCACGTTCCCCGCCACGATGCCAGAGAAGGCGCGACGCAGGTCAGCTGCCAGTACTTCCACCGGCTGATCCGGATAGAGTTTGAGGTTCGCCATGTTCTCATGCGACGGCTCGAAGGGGATCTGGAGATCCGGTGCGATACGGATGGACCAGTTAAAGCTGTAGGCATCCCCGGTATCACGACGGTTCTCTTTCACCAGCGGCATCGCTTTTTTCATCTGACGGGCCACTTCTGCGGCATCGTCAATAATAATGCGGTAGTGACGGCGCGCGTCTTCCCCCAGCGTATGCACGATAAACTCGTCCAGCACGCGGAAGTAGTCGGCGCTCTCTTTCGGGCCGGTCAGAATCAGCGGCAGAACCTGATTTTTGTTGGCCGGGTTCATCAGGATCCCGAGCAGATAAAGCAGTTCTTCCGCCGTACCTACGCCGCCCGGGAAGATGATAATGCCGTGCGCGATACGGACAAACGCCTCAAGACGTTTTTCGATATCCGGCATAATAATCAGTTCGTTAACCAGCGGGTTAGGCGGCTCAGCGGCGATGATCGACGGCTCGGTCATGCCGATAAAACGGCCTTCTTTATAGCGTTGCTGCGCGTGTCCTACTGCCGCGCCTTTCATCGGCGCTTCCATCGCGCCAGGACCGCAGCCGGTACAGATGTTCAGCTCGCGCAGGCCGAGCTGATTACCCACGCGGCGGGCGTACAGGTATTCGGTTTCGTTAATGGAGTGACCACCCCAGCAGACGACCATGTTCGGCGCTTCGCCAACGTGCAGGGCGCGGGCGTTACGCAGAATGGAGAAAACCAGGTTGGTGATATGAACGGAGCTTTCCAGATCGAGATGCTGGAAACGACCGGCGTTGCTGATCTGTCCGTTAACAAACAGGATGTCGCGCAGCACGGCAAAAAGGTTGGCCTGAAGTGAGCGAATAATACGCCCATCGACAAACGCCTCTTCCGGCGGGTTGATCACTTCCAGCTTCACCCCGCGCTCGCGGCGCAGCACATTGATATCAAAACTTTCGAAGCGGGACAGCAGCTCTTTACTGTTGTCGGTCAGGCTTCCGGAGTTCAGTACAGCAAGTGAACAGTTACGAAACAGTTGATACAGGTCGCTACTGGCGGTGCGTTTAAGCATGTCCACTTCCAGTTGCGACAACATATCCATAGAGCCAAGCGGGCTAATATGTGTAATCAAGTGAGCTCCTTATGGGACGATTATCGTCTTTCCCTGTTGATTACAATAGCCCTGGCTTATGACGTTTCACAACACTTCGGGCGGAATACCGCCCGCATATTGTGAAAATATTTATCTTACTGGCGCACCAGCCGTCCGGTGGCAGGCACAAAATCGGTATTGGTGCGCCATGGGTTAATGTCCAGGCCGCCGCGACGGGTATAGCGGGCATAAACGCTCAGCTTTTCGGGCTGGCAGAAACGCTGTATGTCATTGAAGATGCGTTCCACGCACTGCTCGTGGAATTCGTTGTGATGACGGAATGACACCAGGTAACGAAGCAACTTTTCCCGGTCAATCTGCGGGCCGCGATACTGGATCTGTACCGAGCCCCAGTCCGGCTGATGGGTGATAAGGCAGTTGGATTTCAGCAGATGGCTGACCAGCGTTTCGTCGACCACTTTTCCGCCCGCCGCGTTTTCCAGATAGTCGGTGCTAAATTCGTAGCTCTCCACATCAATGTCCTGATCGTCGATGCAGGTGCCGTGGAAATGGGCGATGGGCTGACCTTCAAGCTCATGCAGACGGTATAACGAGACGGTTACGTTCCCCTGCGCGCACGCGCTTAAATCACGTTCAAGCGTCTGTTGTACCTCGTCCCAGCTGTTAAATTTGGTCTGGTTAAAGCTGTTGAGATATAGCTTAAAGCTCTTGGATTCGACCAGGTTTACGCTGGCGTAATCCAGCTCGACATGGCCCACGGCCACCTGCGGCAGACCGCGCGCATTCAGCCAGGAGAGTTCGTACAGCGTCCAGATGTCGCCGCCGACGAACGGCAGCGCGTCGGCATGAAGGCCAAGCGGATCGCGGTTCAGACTGCGCGGCACACCCTGAAGCAGGCTTGCGTCGTAGGTGTCGCGGTAATCGGTCGATTTACCCAGCGTTAAGCCCGTTAACGCCTGATGATTTTCGTAAGACATGTTTCATAGCCACTTTACAGGTACACTTAGGGGCTGAGTTTATCCTGTCTTACAAGAAGAGAGAAATCGGTGGATATCGAAACTGCAAATGCCCTGACGTCCTTCACGACCCGCTATTGCGATGCCTGGCATGAAAAGCGGGGGACGTGGCCGCAAAGTACTGACTTATATGGCGTGCCGTCACCGTGCATTATCGCTTCGCAGGATGATTACGTTATCTGGCAACCGAAACCGTTCACGGGCGAGCAGAATGTAAATGCGGTTGAACGCGCAATGGACATTGTGATACAACCTGCGCTTCATGCAATTTATACCACGCAGTTTGCCGGGGATATGACTGCATGTTTTGCAGGACAGCCGCTGACGCTGCTGCAAACCTGGAGCGAAGACGATCTTCAACGCGTTCAGGAAAACCTCATTGGTCACCTGGTCACGCAAAAACGCCTTAAGCTCTCCCCGACTCTCTTTATTGCGACGCTCGACAGTGAACTGGACGTCATTTCAGTCTGCAACCTGTCTGGCGAGGTCATTAAAGAGACGCTCGGCACCCGCAATCGCGACGTTCTCGCGCCTTCTCTTGCGGATTTTCTTACCCGACTTGAGCCGCTTCTGTAATCCATGATGCTACTGGACGTGTGAGAGATCTCTTACACGCACTGTGAGACATCGCCGAAACAATTAGCATTGTCTTAGAGATTTCAGATTAATATTAGTTTCCCTTTCAACAGGTTAGCGATTTCCTGAAACGATTATCCCCGTTTCGCCAGGCTTACCTTGCTCACAGGGTGGGTTGTAAGACGAGGCAGAATAGCGGATTCTATCTGTGTCGACAGGATGCCGACGCGAGAAACGAACATCAGGATGATGGCGTTTCTCACCAGGAACACGTCAGGACGACGCCGCAGGAAGGCTTCAGGATGAAGCAAAGTGGATCACGCAGGATGCGTAAGGGACACCTCCAGGAAGGAGAACGTGAGCCGGTCAGGATGGTCGGTGGGTCAGGATGGCCAGGACGTTTCAGGACGAAACCTACACGTCAGGATGATGTGAGCAGGAAGCAAAAGGTAAAGGGATGACCAGGCCTTCGGGCATCAGGAAAAGTTGTCACGGATGAGCAGGGAGCACGTATTGTAGCTGGAATGCTGCGAAACGAACCGGGAGCACTGTTTTTACAGTGCTCCCTTTTTTTATTTCTGTCTTCCGCAATGCTATGCTTCGCGCCATTCCGTTTTTCAGTTGAGGTTACTATGACGCATCACGATAGCGTTCGTGCGCAGTTGCACGCCATCGAAGCCCTTATGCGCCAGCATCAGCTGTGGCAGGAAAGTGCGCCGCAGCCAGACGCGTTCGCCAGCACCCAGCCGTTTTGTCTGGATACGCTGTCTCCATTCGAATGGCTCCAGTGGGTATTAATTCCGCGCATGCACGCGCTGCTGGAAGGGGGACACGCGTTGCCCCAGGCGTTTGCCGTCTCTCCCTATTACGAAATGGCGCTGGAGGCGACCCACCCGGCGCGCGACGTTATGTTGGTTGAGCTGGAAAAGCTGGATACGCTTTTCGCCGGTGACGATGCATGACGCTTGAGATCCTGTATCAGGATGAGTGGCTGGTGGCGGTGAATAAACCGTCCGGCTGGCTGGTACACCGAAGCTGGCTCGATCGCGATGAGAAAGTGGTTGTTATGCAAACCGTGCGCGACCAAATCGGTCAGCACGTCTTTACTGCCCACCGTCTGGATCGGCCAACCTCTGGCGTTCTGCTGATGGGGCTTTCCAGTGAGGCCGGGCGCCTGCTGTCGCAGCAGTTTGAACAGCACCAGATCCAGAAGCGCTACCACGCCATTGTGCGCGGCTGGCTGACGGATTCCGCCACGCTGGATTATCCGCTGGTGGAGGAACTGGATAAAATCGCCGATAAATTTGCCCGCGAAGATAAAGGTCCGCAGCCTGCGGTGACCGACTATCGCGGTATGGCGACCACAGAACTGCCGGTGGCGACCAGCAAATTTCCCACTACGCGATACAGTCTGGTTGAGCTTTTGCCCAAAACCGGGCGCAAGCACCAGCTTCGCCGCCACCTTGCACATCTGCGCCACCCAATTATCGGCGACAGCAAGCACGGCGATCTGCGGCAGAACCGCAGCGCGGCAGAGCACTTTGGCTGTAACCGACTGATGCTGCACGCCAGCGAGCTAAGCCTGACGCACCCGTTTACCGGCGAACCGCTGACTATTCGCGCGGGGCTGGACGAGGTCTGGATGCAGGCGCTGTCACAGTTTGGCTGGCTGGGACAACTCCCCGAAAATGAAAGGGTTGAGTTTGCCGCAGGCAACGTTCAGGATGAACAGCAAGCGCAATAATGACGGGAGCAAAGCATGGCTGAAGTAGGTATTTTTGTCGGCACGATGTACGGCAACTCGCTGCTGGTTGCGGAGGAAGCAGAAGCAATCCTCGTCAATCAGGGCCATAAAGCAACGGTCTATGAAGACCCGGAGCTGGCGGACTGGGAAAAGTATAAAGATAAATACATTCTGGTGGTGACCTCCACCACCGGGCAGGGCGATCTCCCGGACAGCATCGTCCCGCTTTTCCAGGGCATTAAAGACCAGCTTGGCTATCAGCCAGATGTTCACTATGGCATCATCGCCCTCGGCGATAGCTCTTACGCCAATTTCTGCGGCGGCGGTAAGCAGTTCGACGCGCTGTTGCAGGAACAGCACGCTCAGCGGGTCGGCGAGATGTTACTGATTGATGCTGGCGAGCACCCCGAACCGGAAAGCGAGTCAAATCCCTGGGTTGAACATTGGGCCACGCTCCTGAACTAACCCTGTACTATACGAGCTGTAGGCCGGGTAGGGCGTAGCCGCCACCCGGCAACGAAGCTGCACCATATCCTCAATTCCGTGAAGTATCTTCCACCACTTTGGGCTTATGCCCCAAACCACGTTCCCCACGCCCGTCAATGTTGTGTTCCTGCACGGTGAGAGAACCGGTCACTCCTTCATATACTTTTCCCGTCACTATAAAACGGCTTCGGGCCGTACCAAAACCAAACACAAATCTCTCATTCTGATTACCCTACAGGTGCTGTACAGAATGAACCAGGCGAAAGCTATGTTTCAGGAGTGCAATAATGAGTACATTAAGCCACGCGGCGAGCAGCGCTGAGAAGCGCACCAACGCCCGATACTGGATAGTGGTGATGCTGTTTATCGTCACCTCTTTCAACTACGGCGACCGTGCCACGTTATCCATTGCCGGCTCTGAGATGGCAAAGGACATCGGACTTGATCCGGTGGGTATGGGTTATGTTTTCTCCGCATTTTCATGGGCCTACGTAATCGGCCAAATCCCTGGCGGCTGGCTGCTGGACCGCTTTGGCTCAAAACGGGTCTATTTCTGGTCCATTTTCATCTGGTCGATGTTTACCCTGTTACAGGGCTTCGTGGATATCTTCAGCGGCTTCGGCATTATCATTGCGCTCTTTACCCTCCGCTTCCTGGTGGGTTTAGCGGAAGCGCCATCTTTCCCGGGCAACAGCCGCATTGTGGCCGCCTGGTTCCCGGCGCAGGAGAGGGGAACGGCGGTAGCAATCTTTAACTCGGCGCAATACTTTGCGACGGTTATTTTCGCGCCAATTATGGGCTGGCTGACGCACGAAGTGGGCTGGTCGCACGTCTTCTTCTTCATGGGCGGGCTGGGGATCGTCATCAGCTTTATCTGGCTGAAAGTGATCCACGAACCAAACCAGCACCCGGGCGTGAACAAGAAAGAGCTGGACTACATTGCTGAAGGCGGGGCGCTGATCAACATGGATCAGAAAACCCAGAAAGCAAAAGTCCCGTTCAGCCAGAAATGGGGGCAGATCAAACAGCTCGTCGGCTCACGGATGATGATCGGTATCTATCTCGGCCAGTACTGCATTAACGCCTTAACCTACTTCTTCATCACCTGGTTCCCGGTTTACCTGGTGCAGGCGCGCGGGATGTCGATTCTGAAGGCGGGTTTTGTCGCCTCTGTGCCAGCCATCTGCGGCTTCGTGGGCGGGGTGCTCGGCGGGGTCATCTCCGACTGGCTGATGCGTCGCACCGGTTCGCTGAATATTGCGCGTAAAACGCCAATCGTGCTCGGCATGCTGCTCTCCATGACCATGGTGTTCTGTAACTACGTCAGCGCGGAGTGGATGATTATCGGCTTTATGGCGATGGCCTTCTTCGGTAAAGGCATCGGCGCGCTGGGCTGGGCGGTGATGGCAGATACCGCGCCGAAAGAGATCAGCGGCCTGAGCGGCGGTCTGTTCAACATGTTTGGCAACATTTCCGGCATTGTCACCCCAATCGCTATCGGTTACATCGTCGGCACCACCGGCTCCTTCAATGGTGCGCTGATTTATGTAGGCGTCCATGCGCTGGTGGCGGTACTCAGTTACCTGGTGCTGGTGGGGGACATCAAACGAATCGAACTGAAACCTGTTGGGGAGCGCGGATGATGACAACGCAATCAAGCCCGATCGTGACGGAGATGAAAGTCATCCCGGTGGCGGGTCAGGACAGCATGCTGCTCAACATTGGCGGCGCGCATAACGCCTGGTTCACCCGCAACATCGTGGTGCTGACCGACAGCGCAGGGAATACCGGCGTCGGGGAAGCGCCTGGCGGAGAGGTGATTTACCAGACGCTGGTCGACGCCATCCCGCAGGTGGTTGGGCAGGAGGTCGCCCGCCTGAACAAGGTGGTTCAGCAGGTGCATAAGGGCAACCAGTCGGCTGATTTTGATACCTTCGGCAAAGGCGCCTGGACGTTTGAACTGCGCGTTAACGCGGTGGCGGCGCTGGAGGCGGCTCTCCTTGATTTACTGGGCAAGGCGCTGAACGTGCCGGTCTGCGAACTGCTGGGGCCAGGCAAACAGCGTGATGCAGTAACGGTGCTGGGCTATCTGTTCTACGTTGGCGACCGGACGAAAACCGATCTGCCGTATCTGGAGCGCTCGCCGGGCAGCCACGCGTGGTATCACCTGCGTCATCAGGAAGCGCTCTCTGGCGAGGCGGTGGTACGCCTGGCAGAGGCGGCGCAGGATCGCTACGGCTTTAAAGACTTCAAGCTGAAAGGCGGCGTTCTGCCGGGCGAACAGGAGATTGACAGCGTGCGCGCGTTGAAAAAACGCTTCCCGGAGGCACGCATCACCGTCGATCCGAACGGCGCCTGGCGGCTGGATGAAGCTATCGCGCTGTGCAAAGGACTGGGCGACGTGCTGACCTACGCGGAAGATCCGTGCGGCGCCGAGCAGGGCTTTTCTGGCCGCGAGGTGATGGCCGAATTCCGCCGCGCTACCGGGCTGCCGGTTGCGACCAACATGATCGCCACTAACTGGCGCGAAATGGGCCACGCGGTGATGCTGAATGCGGTGGACATACCGCTGGCTGATCCGCACTTCTGGACCCTTTCCGGCGCGGTGCGCGTGGCGCAGCTGTGCGATGACTGGGGGCTCACCTGGGGCTGCCACTCCAATAACCATTTCGACATTTCGCTGGCGATGTTTACCCACGTTGGCGCGGCGGCGCCGGGTAACCCGACCGCCATCGATACGCACTGGATCTGGCAGGAAGGCGAAGCGCGCCTGACCAAAAATCCACTTGAAATCAAAAACGGCACCATTGCCGTACCGGATACGCCGGGGCTGGGCGTGGAGCTTGACTGGGATCAGATCCACAAGGCGCATGAAGCGTATAAAAAACTGCCGGGCGGCGCGCGCAACGACGCAGGCCCGATGCAGTACCTTATCCCCGGCTGGACATTTGACCGTAAGCGCCCTGTATTTGGACGTCACTGATAAAAGGATCGAACGATGAGCACATTTTCTACCCCTGTAGTCACCTCCATGCAGATCATTCCTGTCGCGGGACATGACAGCATGCTGATGAACCTGAGCGGCGCCCATGCGCCGTTCTTCACCCGTAATATTGTGGTGATCAAGGACAACTCAGGGCATACCGGTGTCGGTGAAATCCCGGGCGGGGAGAAGATCCGTAAAACGCTGGAGGACGCCATTCCGCTGGTGGTAGGTAAAACGCTGGGCGAGTACAAAAATGTGCTGACCAGCGTGCGTACGACCTTTGCCGATCGTGATGCGGGTGGCCGTGGTCTGCAAACGTTTGATCTGCGTACCACTATCCACGTGGTCACGGGCATTGAAGCCGCGATGCTGGATCTGTTAGGCCAGCATCTGGGCGTCAATGTCGCCTCCCTGCTGGGGGACGGCCAACAGCGCAGCGAAGTGGAAATGCTCGGCTACCTGTTCTTTATCGGCAACCGCAAACTCACCCCGCTGCCGTACCAGAGCCAGCCGGACGAAAAATGCGACTGGTATCGTGTGCGTCACGATGAAGCGATGACCCCGGATGCGGTGGTGCGCCTGGCTGAAGCCGCGTATGAAAAATATGGCTTTAATGACTTCAAGCTGAAAGGCGGCGTACTGGCGGGTGAAGAAGAAGCTGAGGCGATTGCCGCGCTGGCGAAGCGCTTCCCGCAGGCGCGCGTCACGCTGGATCCGAACGGTGCCTGGTCCCTTGATGAGGCGATCAAAATTGGTAAGCAGCTCAAAGGCGTGCTGGCCTACGCGGAAGATCCGTGCGGCGCAGAGCAGGGGTTCTCTGGACGTGAAGTGATGGCGGAGTTCCGTCGCGCCACCGGGCTGCCAACCGCCACCAACATGATCGCGACCGACTGGCGCCAGATGGGGCACACGCTCTCGCTGCAATCGGTGGATATTCCGCTGGCAGACCCGCACTTCTGGACGATGCAGGGCTCGGTTCGCGTGGCGCAGATGTGCCATGAGTTCGGCCTGACCTGGGGCTCGCACTCCAACAACCACTTCGACATCTCGCTGGCGATGTTCACCCACGTAGCGGCTGCTGCGCCGGGCAACATTACCGCTATCGACACCCACTGGATCTGGCAGGAGGGCAATCAGCGCCTGACCAAACAGCCGTTTGAGATCAAGGGGGGGATGGTGCAGGTTCCAGCTACGCCGGGGCTGGGCGTTGAACTGGATATGGATCAGGTCATGAAAGCGCACGAGCTTTACCAGAAACACGGGCTGGGCGCACGTGATGATGCGCTGGCGATGCAGTACCTGATCCCAGAGTGGTCATTCGACAATAAACGTCCGTGCATGGTACGATAAGCCAACTGGGACCGCTCCCATGGGCGGTCCCTTACGTGGTGTATGCTTAACGTAACTAACATGCGTAAGGATGGCTTATGAAAATTGTTATCGCTCCGGACTCGTATAAGGAAAGCTTGAGCGCGCTGGAGGTGGCGACAGCGATAGAGATCGGTTTTCGCGAAATTTTCCCCTCAGCGGAGTACGTCAAATTACCGGTTGCCGATGGTGGCGAAGGGACGGTGGAAGCGATGGTGGCAGCCACCCATGGGCGTCTTGTCCATGTTCCCGTTACCGGGCCTTTGGGAGAACACGTGGAAGGGTTTTTCGGGTTATCCGGAGACGGGAAAAGCGCGTTTATCGAGATGGCGGCCGCGAGCGGTCTGGAGCTTGTTGCTCCTGCAAAGCGTAACCCGTTAATCACCACCTCGTGGGGGACCGGGGAACTGATCCGTCATGCGCTGGATGCGGGCGTTAAGCATATCATTATTGGCATTGGAGGCAGCGCGACCAATGACGGTGGCGCAGGCATGGTGCAGGCGCTGGGCGTAAAACTGCTGGATGCGAAAGCACAGCCCGTTGGGCCGGGCGGCGGCGAACTGGCAAGCCTTGCGCATATCGATCTTAGTGGGCTGGATGAGCGGCTGGCAGACTGTCGAATTGAAGTGGCCTGCGATGTGACCAACCCCCTGATTGGCGAGACTGGCGCTTCTGCGGTATTCGGTCCGCAGAAAGGGGCGACGCCGGAGATGGTCAGGACGCTGGACAACGCGCTTGCGCATTACGCAAACATTATCGCCAGGGATCTGGACATTGACGTCTTAAACCTGGCGGGGGGCGGAGCAGCTGGCGGAATGGGGGCGGCGCTGTATGCATTTTGCGGGGCACAGCTTCGTCGGGGGATTGAGATTGTCACCGATGCCCTGCATCTCGATGAACAGGTCGCGGACGCCGATCTGGTGATCACGGGCGAAGGGCGTATCGACAGCCAGACGATCCACGGCAAAGTGCCCGTTGGCGTGGCGAGAGTCGCGAAACGCTATAACAAACCGGTTATCGGCATTGCCGGCAGCCTGACGGCGGATGTTGGCGTGGTGCACGAGCACGGACTGGATGCGGTATTCAGCGTGATTTACACCATCTGCTCGCTGGAGGATGCGCTGGAAAATGCGCAACAGAATGTACAGATGGCCGCAAGGAATATTGCGGCGGCCATAAAGGTGGGGCAGGGGATGTCGCGTTAACGTTCGTGCTCCTGTAGGCCCGGTAAGCGAAGCGCCACCGGGCTTTTTCTTAGCTTCCCAACACCTTCATCGCTTCCCGCGTCACGTTGTCCATCTCGTCCAGCAGCTCCAGAAACTCCGGCTCAAGATCGGATTCTGGCGTACCCGCGCGGAGCTGCTGTTCAAGCAACTGGCAGAGATTTTTCAACCGCGGCACGCCGCTGTAGCCGCAGCTACCGTGCAGTTTATGGATGGCCTCCAGCAGCCCTTCAGGGTTTTCGCCCACCAGCTGTTCTTCAACCTTGTTACGGATCTCAGGCAGGAAGTCCACCAGCATTTGCAGCATATCGCGGGCCAGATCGGCTTTGCCTGCTGCCTGGCGCAGCGCCAGTTGCCAGTCAAACGTGGCATTCTGGTTAACGCTGATTTCCGGCGATTCAGCTGAAATGGTGTACGTCCCGCCAATGTGCCCCGGTTTGTAGCGCAGCAGCAGGCTGTGCAGCTTCTCTTCATCAATCGGTTTCGCCAGATAATCGTTCATGCCCGCACCCAGCAGTTTCTCTTTTTGTCCCGCCATCGCGTGCGCCGTCACGGCAATCACCGGCGTCTGCTGCTGGTGCGGAAGCTGACGAATTAATTCGCAGGCGCGGATGCCATCCATGCCCGGCATCTGAATATCCATTAGGATCAGGTCAAACTGCATCTGTTTGGCTTGTTCTACGGCTTCGGCGCCGCTGGTACACAGTTCAACGTGCTGAACCTGATCCTCAAGCAGCACGCCAATCAGCTTAAGGTTTGCCGGGTTATCATCCACGGCCATCACTGTCATCGGCAGCTTATGTTCGTCGTTTTCCAGCGGCAGGGACTGATGCGTCAGACGGCAATATTCAGTCAACGCAGGTAACAGCCGTGTGGCGGTGAGGGGTTTCAGCAGACATGCCGCCGCCCCGTCGTTTTTAAGCTCTTCGGCGTTGATTTGGGCGTGGCACGGCAGAGCCAGCAGCAGGTAGTCCGTCATTGAGGCAGCCTTTGCCAGCCGTTCCTGCTGCATGGTCAGTTCTCCGGTAAATGTCACCGGAATCCCCAGCAAAAGAATATCGTAATGATCGTTCGCCAGCGCGGAGAAGGTCGGGCTGTAGACCACCTCCAGCGGCGTGCTGCTTAATACATCCAGCGTACACTGCGCCGCGGCGGCGTTCGGTTCCACATAGGCCAGACGCATCCCTTTCAGGCAGTCGGTGACCGGACCGTCGGTTTGCACGTTCGGATTAAGATCAAGATTGATATGGAACCAGAAGGTCGAGCCCCGGTTAGGCTGGCTGTGGAAGGAGATATCGCCTCCCATCTCTTTCACCAGCTTTTGGGTGATCACCAGACCCAGGCCCGTTCCGCCGTGCCGACGGGAAATGCTCGCATCGGCCTGGCGGAACGCCTGGAACAGACGCGACTGATCGCGCTCCGGAATGCCGATGCCGGTATCCCGGATCTGAACTTCAATCTGGACCTTATTATTACTGAGCGCCCTTTTTTCGACCAGAATGTCGATGTTGCCGCTCTCGGTGAACTTAATCGCGTTGCCCACCAGATTGGTGATGACCTGTTGCAGGCGCAGCGGGTCGCCAATGACGTTATCCGGTACGTCATTTTTGATATTGAGCGTCAGTTCCAGCCCCTTATCATGCGAGGAGTGGGCGAGAAGCGTGACCACGTCATCCAGTGTGCTGCGCAGCGGGAAGGGGATACTCTCCAGAATCAGCTTGCCCGCTTCCAGCTTCGAGAAGTCCAGTACGTCGTTAATAATGGTCAGCAGGTTGTTGGCTGAGCGTTCAATGGTATGCAGGTGGTCACGCTGGGTCGGGTTGAGCTCGCTTTTGAGCGTCAGACGGGTGAAGCCAATCACCCCGTTCAGCGGCGTGCGCAGCTCATGTGACATGTTTGCCAGGAACTCAGACTTAATACGGGCCGCCTCCTGAGCGCGTTTTTTCGCCAGATCCAGCTCCACGTTCTGGATCTCCATCTGCTCCAGCGTTTCGCGCAGGTCAGAGGTGGCCTGGTCAACGTTGTGCTGCATCTCTTCGTGATAAGCCGCCAGCGACATCGCCATTGAGTTGATGCCGTTTTTCAGCATATCCAGCTCGCCGAGCATGAAGCCTTCCACGCGGCTGTCCAACTGACCCCGGCGGATCCGGTCAACGGTATTCACCATGTTACGGATAGGCCCCGTGACGTCGCGCATCAGCCGCCAGCCGAAGATCAACGCGATGCCGATACAGAACAGCATCATCACGCCGGAGATGAATATTTCTTTGTACTGCTGGAGCCGCACCGACTTGAGATCCAGCTCCAGCGCCGCATATCCCAGCATATTATTGCTGGACTTCGCATCGGACTGGGCGGATTCGTCGGGTGAATAGCTTTCTGAGATAATCGGCGTGCGCAGGATCATGATATCGCCGCGCCGCAGGACCGTGAGATGACGCGGGAAAGGGGTACCTTCCGGGATTTTCAGCGACGTGGGATCCAGATGGAAATTCGAGGTGACGAAAAGACGGTTATGCTCATCGTAAACGGAAATGGCGCGCACAATCTCTGAATGACGGCGGTGCAGCACGCTGATTAACTGACCAATGGATTCACGGTTTTGCAGGTTCATTCCGTACTCGCTGGAAACGGCCAGCGGTTCGATAATGCTGGCCCCGGCATCTTCAAGCTGTCTCTGCAAATCGTTATAGCGATGCACCACAAAGAAAATGCTCAGCAGCAAACCGATGAGAACGGTAGGAGCGAGGATCAAAATCATCATGCGCGCGCGCAGGCTGTAGTTGGTCATGGAGTTCCGTTATGGGACAATCAGGCTAATTATGTTTATTTGAGAACAATCTCGGCGATGGCGCAATTCTACTCTGCAAAACGACGCGTGACGACGCGTCAGATCATAACTGTTGAAGCCTCTGACCTCGATCCTTTTGGACAGGGGGTAGCGCGTCACAAGGGTAAGACACTGTTTATCACAGGTTTGCTGCCAGGAGAACGCGCAGATATTACGCTGACGGAAGACAAACGCCAGTATGCGCGCGGCCATGTCAAGCGCCGTCTTAATGATAGCCCGGAGCGCGTGACGCCTCGCTGCCCCCATTTTGGCGTTTGCGGAGGCTGTCAGCAACAGCATGCCAGCACAGAATTACAGCAAAAAAGTAAAAGCAACGCGCTGGCCCGCCTGCTAAAACATGACGTCAGTGACATTGTCGCTGACCAGCCGTGGGGCTACCGTCGCCGCGCTCGCCTGAGTCTAAGCTACCAGCCAAAAACTGAAAGGCTGGAGATGGGTTTTCGCAAAGCCAGCTCCAGCGATATCGTCTCCATCATGCAATGCCCTGTTTTGGTGCCCCAACTTGAGGCACTGCTCCCGGCCGTGCACCACTGTCTTGCATCGCTGGATGGTGTGCGTTCGCTGGGCCATGTCGAACTGGTGCTGGCCAACGGCGGCCCGCTGATGGTGCTGCGCCACACCGCACCGCTGTCCAGGGCAGATCGCGAAAAACTGGAACGCTTTTCGCATTCTCATGAGCTTGCGCTTTTCCTCGCGCCGCAAAGCGAGATACTTGAGCAGGTTAGCGGAGACGCGCCCTGGTATGCGTCAGACGGGCTACGCTTAACGTTCAGCCCGCGGGATTTTATCCAGGTCAATGACGGCGTGAACCAGCAGATGGTGGCGAACGCGCTGGCGTGGCTTGACGTCCAGCCCACCGATCGGGTGCTCGATCTGTTCTGCGGTATGGGTAACTTTACCCTGCCGCTGGCCCGCAAAGCAGCAAGCGTGGTCGGGGTGGAAGGCGTTGAGGCGCTGGTGGCGAAAGGCCTGGAGAACGCCCAACAGAACGGCTTGCAAAATGTGACATTCTTTCATCAAAATCTTGAGGATGATGTTACTCAGCAACCGTGGGCTAAGCAGGGCTTTGATAAGATCCTGCTCGATCCGGCGCGCGCAGGTGCGCCGGGCGTGATGCAGCATATAATTAAACTCGCGCCTGAACGCGTGGTCTATGTTTCCTGTAACCCGGCGACGCTGGCCCGTGACAGCGAAGCATTATTGAGCGGGGGTTACCAGATTCGGCGTCTGGCAATGCTGGACATGTTCCCGCACACTGGACATCTGGAATCAATGGTGTTGTTCGAGCACATCTAATGAGTTTGGCTTGTCGACTTCGACAGGCCCTTGTCCCTAAAGGAGAGGACGATGGTTGCGGTAAGAAGTGCACATTTAAATAAAGCTGGTGAGTTTGACCCTCAAAAATGGATCGCAAGTCTGGGGATTTCCAGCCAGCAGTCGTGTGAACGCTTAACCGAAACCTGGGCCTATTGTTTACGCACAACGCAGGGGCATCCGGACGCTGAACTGCTGTTGTGGCGCGGCGTGGAGATGGTTGAAATTCTCTCCATGCTTAACATGGATATCGAAACGCTACAGGCCGCACTGCTGTTCCCACTGGCAGATGCTAACGTGGTGACGGAAGACGTGCTGCGTGAAAGCGTCGGCCAGTCCGTCGTGGCGCTCATCCACGGCGTGCGTGATATGGCCGCCATCCGTCAACTGAAAGCCGCACAAACGGATTCTGTCTCTTCCGAGCAGGTGGATAACGTCCGCCGCATGCTGCTGGCGATGGTGGATGATTTTCGCTGCGTGGTGATCAAGCTGGCCGAACGGGTTGCCCATCTGCGCGAAGTGAAGGATGCGCCGGAAGACGAGCGCGTCCTGGCCGCCAAAGAGTGTACGAATATCTATGCGCCGCTGGCGAACCGTCTGGGTATCGGGCAACTGAAGTGGGAGCTGGAAGATTACTGCTTCCGCTATCTGCATCCGGCGGAATACAAACGCATTGCAAAATTGCTGCACGAACGCCGCATCGACCGCGAGCACTATATCGAGGAATTTGTCAGCGGGCTGCGCCAGTCGATGAAAGAGGAGAATGTGCGCGCCGAGGTCTACGGGCGTCCGAAGCACATCTACAGCATCTGGCGCAAAATGCAGAAGAAACATCTCGCTTTTGACGAGCTGTTTGACGTGCGCGCCGTGCGTATCGTGGCGGAGCGTCTCCAGGACTGCTACGCCGCGCTGGGGATAGTACATACTCACTTCCGCCATCTGCCGGATGAGTTCGATGACTACGTCGCGAACCCCAAACCGAATGGCTATCAGTCCATCCACACTGTGGTGCTCGGCCCCGGCGGCAAAACTGTGGAAATTCAGATCCGTACTAAACAGATGCACGAAGACGCCGAACTGGGCGTCGCCGCGCACTGGAAGTACAAAGAAGGCACTTCCGGCGGCGCGCGCTCCGGACACGAGGACCGTATCGCCTGGCTGCGTAAGCTGATTGCGTGGCAGGAAGAGATGGCCGACTCCGGCGAAATGCTCGACGAAGTGCGCAGTCAGGTCTTCGACGATCGCGTCTACGTCTTTACCCCGAAAGGGGATGTGGTTGATCTGCCGGCAGGCTCTACGCCGCTCGATTTCGCCTACCACATTCACAGCGACGTGGGGCACCGTTGCATCGGGGCGAAGATCGGCGGACGTATCGTACCGTTTACCTACCAGCTACAGATGGGCGACCAGATTGAAATCATCACCCAGAAGCAGCCAAACCCAAGCCGCGACTGGCTGAATCCAAACCTCGGTTACGTGACCACCAGCCGCGGGCGCTCTAAAATTCACGCCTGGTTCCGCAAGCAGGATCGTGACAAGAATATCCTTGCCGGTCGTCAGATCCTTGACGACGAGCTGGAGCATATCGGGATAAACCTGAAAGAGGCGGAGAAGTTCCTGCTGCCGCGCTACAACTTCAACGAGCTCGACGAACTGTTAGCGGCGATTGGCGGCGGCGATATCCGCCTGAACCAGATGGTGAACTTCCTGCAAGCGCAGTTCAACAAGCCAAGCGCGGCAGAGCAGGATGCGGCAGCGCTGAAACAGCTCCAGCAGAAAACCTACGCTCCGCAGCAGCGCAGCAAGGACAATGGCCGCGTGGTGGTTGAAGGGGTGGGTAACCTCATGCACCATATTGCCCGCTGCTGCCAGCCGATACCGGGTGACGATATTGTCGGCTTTATCACCCAGGGGCGCGGGATCTCAATTCACCGCTCCGACTGTGATCAGCTTGCTGAGCTGCAATCGCATGCGCCGGAACGTATCGTGGAAGCCGTCTGGGGTGAAAGCTACTCCGCTGGCTACTCGCTGGTGGTGCGCGTCACTGCCAACGACCGCAGTGGCCTGCTGCGCGACATCACCACCATTCTCGCCAACGAGAAGGTCAACGTGCTGGGCGTTGCCAGCCGCAGCGATACCCGCGAGCAGCTTGCCACCATCGATATGACCATCGAAATCTATAACCTGCAGGTGCTGGGCCGGGTGCTCGGTAAACTGAACCAGGTGCCGGATGTGATTGACGCGCGTCGTCTGCACGGCGGCTGAACATCCTCTTCTGTAGGCCGGGTAAGGCAACGCTGCCACCCGGCATTTTGACATCAGGACAGAACTATGACTCAAATCGACCGCCTGCTTGGCATCATGAAACGCCTGCGCGACCCGGAAAACGGCTGCCCGTGGGATAAAGAGCAGACTTTCGCCACCATTGCGCCTTACACGCTGGAAGAGACCTACGAAGTGCTGGACGCGATTTCGCGCGAAGATTTCGACGACCTGCGCGGTGAGCTGGGCGACCTGCTGTTCCAGGTGGTGTTCTACGCACAGATGGCGCAGGAAGAGGGGCGCTTTAACTTTGACGACATCTGCGCCGCTATCAGCGACAAGCTGGAGCGCCGTCATCCGCATATCTTTGGCGATGCCTCCGCAGGCAACAGTGCGGAAGTGCTGGCGCGCTGGGAGCAGATCAAAAGCGCCGAACGCGCTGAAAAATCCCAGCACTCGGCGCTGGACGACATTCCCCTGAACCTTCCTGCGCTGATGCGCGCGCACAAAATTCAAAAGCGCTGCTCGGCGGTAGGGTTTGACTGGACCTCTCTCGGCCCGGTGCTGGAAAAAGTGCACGAAGAGATCGACGAAGTGATGCATGAAGCGCAGCAGGCCGTTGTGGATGAAGCAAAGCTGGAAGAGGAGATGGGCGATCTGCTGTTCGCGACCGTCAACCTTTCTCGCCACCTCGGTGTAAAAGCGGAAACCGCCCTGCAAAAAGCGAACATTAAATTCGAACGTCGCTTCCGCGAAGTTGAGCGCATTGTGGCCTCGCGCGGCCTGGAAATGAGCGGCATTGACCTCGAGGCGATGGAAGAAGTCTGGCAGGAAGTAAAACGCCAGGAACATGATCTCTAACGAAATTTTGCGATCAAGCGCAATTTGTGTGATTTTTTAAATGACAAGCGCTTGATTTGTGTCAAAAACATTTACCCAAAAGGGGCTATTTTCTCACTCCTTATGTTTGTCATGGCCTGGGAAGGAGACGGAGAATGAAAGTTTGTGGCGCTCGTCGTGTTCGGGTATACTACTTTCCCGTCCTGGTTATTCCATCGTTTCACCCTAACTTCTCAGGTTCAGCATGACAACGAACTATATTTTTGTGACCGGCGGGGTCGTATCCTCTCTGGGTAAAGGCATTGCCGCAGCCTCCCTCGCAGCCATTCTTGAAGCCCGTGGCCTCAATGTGACCATGATGAAACTGGATCCGTACATCAACGTCGATCCAGGCACCATGAGCCCAACCCAACACGGGGAAGTGTTCGTTACTGAAGACGGCGCTGAAACCGATCTGGATCTTGGCCACTACGAGCGTTTCATCCGTACCAAAATGACCCGTCGTAACAACTTTACGACTGGCCGTATCTACTCTGACGTTCTGCGTAAAGAGCGCCGTGGTGACTACCTGGGCGCGACCGTGCAGGTCATCCCACACATCACTAACGCCATTAAAGAGCGTGTCCTTGCCGGTGGCGAAGGGCATGACGTTGTGCTGGTTGAAATCGGCGGTACCGTAGGGGATATCGAATCCCTGCCGTTCCTCGAAGCGATTCGTCAGCTGGCGGTAGATATTGGTCGTGAGAACGCGCTGTTCATGCACCTGACGCTGGTGCCTTACATGGCGGCAGCAGGTGAAGTGAAAACCAAACCGACTCAGCACTCCGTTAAAGAGTTGCTCTCCATCGGTATTCAGCCTGATATCCTGGTTTGCCGTTCCGATCGTGCGATTCCGGCGAACGAACGCGCGAAAATTGCATTGTTCTGTAACGTGCCTGAAAAAGCCGTTATTTCAATGAAAGACGTCGATTCCATTTATAAAATCCCGGGCCTGTTGAAATCACAGGGTCTGGACGATTATATTTGTAAACGATTCAGCTTGAACTGTCCGGAAGCTAACCTGTCTGAATGGGAGCAGGTGATTTACGAAGAAGCCAATCCGGGCGGCGAAGTGACTATCGGTATGGTCGGCAAGTATATTGAACTGCCGGATGCCTATAAGTCAGTTATCGAGGCGCTGAAGCACGGTGGTCTGAAGAATCGCGTCTCCGTCAACATCAAGCTGATTGATTCGCAGGATGTTGAAACGCGCGGCGTTGAAATTCTCAAAGATCTGGATGCGATTCTCATCCCTGGCGGCTTCGGCTACCGTGGTGTTGAAGGCAAGATCGCCACTGCACGCTATGCGCGTGAAAACAATATTCCATACCTCGGCATCTGCCTGGGTATGCAGGTTGCGCTGATTGAATTTGCGCGCAACGTAGCGGGAATGGAAAACGCGAACTCTACGGAATTTGTGCCAGACTGTAAGTACCCTGTCGTGGCGCTGATTACGGAATGGCGCGACGAAGACGGTAACGTCGAAGTCCGTACCGAGAAGAGCGATCTGGGTGGCACCATGCGTCTTGGCGCACAGGCCTGCCAGCTGTCAGACGATAGCGTGGTTCGCAAGCTGTACGGCGAGCCGGTGATTACCGAGCGCCATCGTCACCGCTATGAAGTCAACAACATGTTGTTGAAACAAATTGAAGCTGCAGGTCTGCGTGTTGCAGGCCGTTCCGGGGATGATCAGTTAGTCGAGATCATCGAAGTGCCAAACCATCCGTGGTTCGTGGCCTGCCAATTCCACCCGGAATTTACTTCAACGCCGCGTGACGGGCATCCGCTGTTTGCAGGCTTCGTGAAAGCCGCCAGCGAGTACCAGAAGCGTCAGGCGAAGTAAAAAAAGTTAGAACGGCAACGCGTACCCCTGGTACGCGTTGTTTGTCTGGAGTTTTAGTTTAACTTGTACTGAGGAAAATCTAATGTCCAAAATCGTTAAAGTCATCGGTCGTGAAATCATCGACTCCCGTGGTAACCCGACCGTTGAAGCCGAAGTTCATCTGGAAGGTGGTTTCGTCGGTATGGCTGCTGCTCCATCAGGCGCATCTACAGGTTCCCGCGAAGCGCTGGAACTGCGTGATGGCGACAAATCCCGTTTCATGGGCAAAGGCGTACTGAAAGCGGTTGGCGCTGTTAACGGTCCTATTGCTCAGGCTATCGTTGGCAAAGATGCCAAAGATCAGGCTGGCATCGACAAGATCATGATCGATCTGGACGGTACTGAAAACAAATCTAACTTCGGTGCGAACGCAATCCTGGCAGTTTCCCTGGCGAACGCCAAAGCAGCAGCTGCTGCTAAAGGTATGCCACTGTTCGAGCACATCGCTGAACTGAACGGCACCCCAGGCAAATACTCCATGCCTGTACCAATGATGAACATCATCAACGGTGGTGAGCACGCAGACAACAACGTTGATATTCAGGAATTCATGATTCAGCCTGTTGGCGCGAAATCCCTGAAAGAAGCGGTGCGTATGGGTTCTGAAGTGTTCCACAACCTGGCTAAAGTTCTGAAAGCTAAAGGTATGAACACTGCTGTTGGTGACGAAGGTGGCTACGCGCCAAACCTGGGTTCTAACGCAGAAGCGCTGGCTGTTATCGCTGAAGCGGTTAAAGCAGCAGGCTACGAGCTGGGCAAAGACATCACTCTGGCGATGGACTGTGCAGCATCTGAATTCTACAAAGACGGTAAATACGTTCTGGCTGGCGAAGGCAACAAAGCGTTCACCTCCGAAGAGTTCACCCACTTCCTGGAAGACCTGACCAAACAGTACCCAATCGTTTCTATCGAAGACGGTCTGGACGAGTCTGACTGGGATGGTTTCGCATACCAGACCAAAGTACTGGGCGACAAAATCCAGCTGGTTGGTGACGATCTGTTCGTAACCAACACCAAGATCCTGAAAGAAGGCATCGAGAAAGGCATCGTTAACTCCATCCTGATCAAATTCAACCAGATCGGTTCTCTGACCGAAACGCTGGCTGCGATCAAAATGGCGAAAGACGCTGGCTACACCGCTGTTATCTCTCACCGTTCTGGCGAAACTGAAGACGCTACCATCGCTGACCTGGCTGTGGGTACCGCTGCTGGCCAGATCAAAACCGGTTCTATGAGCCGTTCTGACCGTGTTGCTAAATACAACCAGCTGATTCGTATCGAAGAAGCGCTGGGCGAAAAAGCACCTTACAACGGTCGTAAAGAGATCAAAGGCCAGGCATAAGCCTGAACTTTCGTTCTTATGAAAAAACCCGCTTCGGCGGGTTTTTTGTTTTCTATAGCAGAAGCGGCAGCGTGGCGCTGGCCGTTTGCTGGCTTACGTCACCGTAATGGCTGTCTACTGCGATAAGGGAAGTGGTAAGCAGTTCAACCAGCAGCATCACGCCAACCTTGGCATTGAGCGCACCTGCGCTCAGCGGTCCCTCGGGCTTGGCTGCAACCAGCTGTAAATCGCTCAGGGAGGCCAGCGGGCTGCGGGGCGTATTGCTGAGCGCCAGTACCTTAACGCCACGCTTGCGGGCGAGTTTCACCACGTGAAGCAGATCCCGTGTAGAGCCAGAACTTGAGATGGCCACCACCAGCGTCTCTTTCGAGAGCGTCGTCGCATTCATGGCGGCGCGATGCATATCGCTAAACAGCTGTGCAGGTTTGCCGAGTCGCAGCAGCTTGTAATGCAAATACTCCCCCAGAATCGCGCTGGCTGCCACCCCGTAAATTTGCACTGATTGCGCCTGATGCAGGGCCAGTGTCGCCTGTTCAAGCTGGGCCCGGTCGAGGAGTTTTGCGGTATCTTGCAGCGCCTGGACAGACTCATCCACCACGTTATCTATCGCATCTCCTGCCTGACGCTCTGGCAAACCCTGCTGAATATCCAGCGCAAGCGCCATTTTAAATTCGTTATATCCCTTACAGCCCAGCGTGCGGCAAAGGCGTGTGACGCTGGCCTCGCTGGTGCCGCTTTCACGCGCCAGCTCGGTGATCGTCAGGTAGAGCACCCTGGCAGGATCGTTGAGAACAAACTCCCCCAGTTTTTGTTGCGTTGGGCTGTACCCGGAAGCCTCCTGGCGTAGCTTCAGCAGCAGGTTTTCATGGTCCGACATGCTAGATCCTTAATGCGTTTCTCTGCCAACTAGTGTGGCGGAAAGCGGGGGAGAGATGCCAGTCATTTCGAAAAAGTATGATCGGCGTCCTGGTTTTTGGTGGTAATTTTCACAATTAAAATTATATATGGTAAAAATTTTCATCAACAACCAGGGGGATAATAAAATGATGCAAATGTTCAGCGGAGCGTCTTCCGGCGGATGGTTTGAAAAAGCGCAGCGCTTTGGCAAATCCTTTATGTTACCTATCGCCATACTGCCCGCAGCAGGTCTGTTGTTGGGGATCGGCGGGGCGCTATCGAATCCGAATACGCTTACCGCGTATCCATTTTTAGACGTTGGCTGGCTACAGGCCATATTTACCATCATGAGCAGTGCAGGCTCGATTGTGTTCGCAAACCTGTCGGTACTGTTTGCTGTTGGGGTCGCCGTTGGGCTGGCAAAAAATGATAAAGGTACGGCAGGGCTGGCGGCATTACTCGCTTATCTGGTGATGAATGCCACTATCAATGCGCTGCTGATCCTGACCGGAAAACTGGCGCATGAGAACCCGGGCGCCGTAGGGCAGGGCATGACGCTGGGTATTCAGACGCTTGAAACGGGCGTGTTTGGTGGGGTCGTTATTGGGCTTGTGACCTGCGCACTGCATCATCGGTTTAATAAAATCGCGCTTCCGCAATTTCTGGGCTTTTTTGGCGGCTCACGCTTCGTACCCATTATCAGCTCACTGGTGGCGATACTCGTCGGCGCGCTGATGACCGTGGTCTGGCCGCATTTTCAGAAGCTGATCTTTGGCCTTGGCGGTCTGGTGGATGCCACCGGCTATCTGGGGACATTGCTGTACGGCTTCATCCTGCGCATGCTTGGCCCGTTTGGCCTGCACCACATCTTTTATCTGCCGTTCTGGACCACCGCGCTTGGCGGCAGTGAAATTGTTAACGGTCACCTGGTTGAGGGCACGCAGCGGATCTTCTTCGCTCAGCTCGCGGACCCGAACACCCAGCACTTCTATGAGGGCACGTCGCGCTTCATGTCCGGGCGCTTTATCACGATGATGTTTGGCCTGCTCGGCGCCTGCCTGGCGATGTACCACACGGCTAAACCCGAGAACAAGAAGCGCGTAGCCGGGCTGCTGCTGTCAGCGGCGTTAACCTCTTTCCTGACGGGCATTACCGAGCCCATCGAGTTCTCATTCCTGTTTATTGCGCCGGTGCTGTACGCCATTCATGCGCTGTTTGACGGGCTGGCGTTTATGCTCGCGCACATGCTGCATATCACCATCGGGCAAACTTTCTCCGGCGGGTTTATTGATTTCGTGCTGTTCGGCATTTTGCAGGGTGAAGCGAAAACTAACTGGATGTTCGTCCCGCTGGTAGGCGTACCGTGGTTCTTCCTTTACTACTGTACTTTCCGCTATCTGATTAAACGTTTTGATTTTGCCACGCCGGGCCGTGAAAAGGAGGCGTTGGCTGACGAGGCTACCCTGCCGCAAAGCGAGCGTGCCGCGGCGGTGATCGCCGGATTGGGTGGAAGAGACAATCTGGATGACGTTGACTGCTGCGCCACGCGTCTTCGCGTCACGGTGAAAGACGGTAGCAAAGTCAATGAAGCAGCACTGAAAGCGACCGGCGCGCGCGGCGTTATCGTCCGCGGCAACGGTGTCCAGGTCATCTATGGCCCGCACGTCACCATTATCAAAAACGAAGTGGAAGAGATCTTATCGTAATGAAAACTGTACTGGATAACCTGAAAGGAAAACTGGTCGTCTCCTGCCAGGCGCTGGAAAATGAACCGCTGCACAGCCCGTTTATTATGTCGCGAATGGCGCTGGCGGCAGCCCAGGGCGGTGCCGCTGCGATCCGCGCCAATAGCGTGGTGGATATCAAGGCTATCAAAGGGCTGGTCTCACTGCCGGTCATCGGCATCATCAAACGGGACTATCCGGATAGCGAGGTGTTTATCACCGCGACGCTCAAAGAAGTGGATGAGCTGATGGCGGTCGCCCCGGACATCGTTGCGCTGGATGCGACCGCCCGGAAACGGCCCGGTGGCGTATCGCTGGACATGCTGATCGCGCAGATCCGCACCCGTTACCCTTCGCTGCTGCTGATGGCGGATATTGCCACCGTGCAGGAGGCCGTGACCGCGCAGGCGCTGGGGTTTGATTGTGTCGGAACCACCCTTTACGGTTATACGGCAGAGACCGCGGGCCATTCGCTACCGGAAAATGACTGCGCGTTTTTGAAAGAGGTGCTGTCTGCCGTCACGATCCCCGTGATTGCCGAAGGTAACGTGGATACCCCCGATCGCGCGGCCAGGTGTCTGGAGTTGGGGGCGCATACGGTTGTCGTCGGCGGGGTGATCACCCGACCGCAGCAAATTACGGAACGGTTTATGGCGGCAATTGGCGCGCAAAGCACCGATGGAGCATGATCATCTGACGGGGATCTGCGATACTTATCGTTTATTCCCTTAACAGAGTTGACTATGCAGTACCCGATTAACGAGATGTTCCAGACCCTGCAAGGCGAGGGTTACTTTACCGGCGTTCCCGCTATCTTTATTCGTTTACAGGGATGCCCGGTTGGCTGCGCCTGGTGTGATACCAAACATACGTGGGATAAGCTCGCAGATCGGGAAGTGTCGCTGTTCAGCATTCTGGCGAAAACCAAAGAGAGCGATAAATGGGGCGCGGGCAGCGCGGAAGATCTGCTTGCCATTATTGGTCGTCAGGGCTGGACGGCGCGGCATGTGGTGATCACCGGCGGGGAACCCTGCATTCACGATTTGATGCCCCTCACCGAACTGCTCGAGAAGAACGGCTATAGCTGTCAGATCGAAACCAGCGGTACCCATGAAGTGCGCTGCTCCCATTCAACGTGGGTAACGGTTTCACCGAAAGTGAATATGCGCGGCGGTTATGACGTACTGTCGCAGGCGCTTGAGCGTGCGGATGAGATCAAACATCCGGTGGGGCGCGTGCGTGACATCGAAGCGCTGGACGAACTGCTGGCGACGTTGACGGATGAGAAGCAGCGCGTGATCGCGCTACAGCCTATCAGCCAGAAAGACGATGCAACCCGTCTGTGCATTGAAACCTGTATCGCCCGCAACTGGCGCCTGTCGATGCAGACGCACAAATATCTGAACATTGCCTGATACTTGTGTGGCCCCGCTTAACGCGGGGCTTTTGTTGTTGGCAGTAAAGCCCAGGTCACTACGGCTGACCCAAGACAAATCGCACTGTTGAAAAGCAAGGCATACTGCGCGGCACTGGCCGTTCCCATCGGCAGCCATAGGGCGTACAGCGATGCGGTGACCGCGATCCCCATTGCGCCGCCCAGGGAACTGCCCATCTTATAGATCCCTGAAGCCACCCCCACTTTGTTTTCAGGGGCATTCATTACCGCCGTGTCCGTTGAGGGCGTGGCGTAACATCCGAGCCCCAGCCCGAATAAAATATTGCTCAGAAAGACGGTGACAATGTAGACCTCTTTGCTTAAGAAGGTGCATGAAATCAGCGTAATACCTGTTGCAGTCAGCAGCGGGCCGGTCATCATCGGCAGCCTGGCGCCATAGCGCTGAAGCAGTTTTTCACCCACCCGGATCATCGCCAGTACGGTAACCAGATACCCCAGCGTCATCATGCCGGTCTGTAGCGGTGACAGATGATGGCCTTGCTGCAGCCAGATGCTGGCGATCATCATGGTGCCAATGCAGCCGTTGAGCAGGAAATTTGAGAATACCGAGGCGCTATAGGCACGGTTTTTAAACAGGGCGAAATCGATCAACGCCGCATCGCCCTTCCGCCGCCCGGTAACGACAAAGCACATCAGTGCAATCACGGCTCCACACAGTACAAGAAGCGATAAACTGCTACTCCAGCCCCAGCTGTGTCCTTTGCTGATAAACAGATTGAACAGCACCAGCATAAGGACAAAACTCACCAGGCCGCTGATATCCAGCTTGTGTCGACACGCATCAGGGCTGCGGCTTTCCGGCGTGGCGCGGATAAGCAATAGCGCGACCAGAGCCACCACTATCGACAAAATAAAAATCCAGCGCCAGCCCAGCGTGGTGGCGATGGCACCTCCCACAAACGAGCTCAGGCCACTCCCGCCCCATGAACCAATAACCCAGAAGCTGATTGCGCGCTGGCGTGCTTTACCTTCATACCAGGTCTTAATCAGCGCCAGCGTGGCGGGCATGATGCAGGCCGCGGATAGCCCCTGTATCGCTCTTCCCAACAGAAACAGGACGGGCTCCCATGAAATGAACAGCAGACCGCTTCCGATCATGCTCAAAATCAGGCCTGTCATGGTCAGGCGCATGCGCCCAAACTTATCGGCAAACCCACCGCAGGCTACGACAAAACAGCCGCTAAACAACGCGCTCAGGCTGACGGCCAGCGTAAGGGTTTCGAGGGCAATGTCGAGGCTATTCTGCATGGCCGGAACCACGTTGATAACCGACTGGGCAAACAGCCAGAAGGTCAGAACGCTCATGACGATACCCGCCAGCAGCCGATCGTTACCGGCGTAGGCGGATGCGTCTGTCAGGGAAACGGTACTCATAATGCAGCCCTCCCGGGAAGGTGCGAATCAGCGCAGATAGTGTTCGGTCAGTGCGGCCCACAGCGCCGCGCCGGTGAGGAGAATAGTGTCGTTAAAGTCGTAGCCCGGGTTATGCACCATGCAGCGGTCAGGCTCATCGCCAGCGCCAAGGGTGAAATAACAGCCATTGGGATTTTTCTCGAGCATGAACGCAAAGTCCTCGCTGCCCATAAACGCATTCACCTCCGCGACGGAATCCTGACCGAACAGATCGGTGGCGACGCTGCGCACCATCTCATTGGCTTGCGGATTGTTTTTCAGTACCGGGCTGCCATTAATGTGTCGAATGGTAGCCGTGGCATTGAAACTTTCCGCCTGCGCAACGGCGATATCATGGATGCGCTGTAGCACGGTTTGCCGCACGCTTTCATCCAGCGTGCGCACGGTAAGTTTCATCAATACTTTGTCGTTGATGATGTTGGGGGCATGTCCGGCCTGAATACTGCCTACGGTAACGACGGCAGGCTGAAAAGGGGTGATATTGCGCGAAACAATGGACTGCAAAGCGATAGTGATATGACAGGCAACGAGGGTGGCATCTACGGTATGTTCTGGCACCGCACCGTGACCCCCCACGCCGTTAACCTCAATATGAAGGGTGTCCGAAGAGGCCATCATGGCGCCATCGCGCAGACCAATTTTTCCGACGGGCTGTGACGGCATATTGTGCAGACCAAAAATGTGGTCGCAGGGGAACAGGTCAAACAAACCGTCCTCTACCATAACGCGTCCGCCATACAGAAGTTCTTCCGCAGGCTGAAAAATAAGGTGCAGCGTGCCGTTAAAATTGCGGGTGCGTGCCAGGTACTCCGCTGCATACAGGAGCGTTGTGGTGTGGCCGTCATGACCGCAGCCGTGGAATTTACCCTCAACGGTACTGCTCCAGGCCTTGCCGCTGTTTTCCTGCGTAGGCAGCGCATCCATGTCGGCGCGCAGACCCAGGCGTTTAGGCCCGTTACCCACCTTCAGCGTGCCGACCACACCGGTTTTCGCCAGGCCGCGATGAACCTCATATCCCCATTCCTCAAGCAACGCCGCAACGCGATCGCTCGTATTGTGCTCCTCAAAACCAATTTCAGGATGCTGATGAAAATAGCGACGTAATTCAGTGAACTGGGCTTCTTTGCCGCGCAGAGCTTCGATAATTGGATGTGTCATTTTTGTTATCCTTTTTATGCCAAACGGTGATAATTTCGAGTCTATGACGATCGCACTGCCAGAAAATGCATTTTTTTGTTGTAAAGCGACGGTTTTGTTTTGATTGTTTTTCATACAATTCCGTTATGACAAAAAAGAGCCGGTCATTATTTGTCTTTGATGAGGGGAAAGATGAATCAGCGGGGAGATGAATTTTGGGTGGAGATCCAGGACATTCGCCACTGCGTGGAGGATGAAGGCGATACGCTAACGTTGCTCTGGGTGCTGGAAGGGCGGGCTGAGCTGAATACCGATGTGGGACGTGACATCCTGGAGGCCAATACCCTTGCCATCATCAACCGTCATCGACGCTGGCAGTTCACGAGCGAAACGGCAAATATCACCCTGCGCGTGTCCCTTTCCGGGCGCTGGGTGGTCCAGCTCTGCAATGATTTTTTTGTCCATGATTACGCTATACCGGCAGAAGCCGGAGGCGTCTGGCCCCAATGCGATGCGCTTCGCGATCTACTGCGCCAGCTTCTTGTGGTCACCCTCATCAACGATCCACACCGCTACCGGCTGGAGGCGTACCGCTGGCTGAGCGAGATATTGCTGTTGCTGACCAGCCGCTTTCAGCAGCCCGCCCGGTTTTTGTCCCGTGAACTTTCCCCAGCGCACAGCAAACGCATTGCCCGGGTGATAGAGCGGATCAATGCCAGTTATTCTCGCCGTATTACGCTTGCGGAAATCGCCGCGAGTGAATATGTCTCTGAAGCCTGGCTCTCTCGTCTCTTTAGAAAGGAGGTGGGGATCAGTTTCATGCAGTACATCACCACCCTACGGCTGGAAAAGGCGGCTGACGCGCTCCGTCTGACGAACCGACCGCTGCATCAGATTGCGCTTGAGCAGGGTTTCGCCAGCACGCGTATGATGACCGATCGGTTTCGGCGTGTTCACAATATGTCCCCGGGTGAGTTTCGTAAGTCCCGACGCCAGCACCCGGAGGCCACACGTGTTCGTACGGACAGGTGTGAGCAGCGCTATCCGGTGGCCATGGATAAACTGTTTAGCCTGCTCAATGAACCGGTGGCGCGCGGCTGGGGAGCCTCCCCGCTTATCGATCGCCCGCAGCAGGAGCAGACACTGGATCTTGAGCAGCTTAATCCTCTCTCCACCTCGCTGCGCCGTATGCGGGTAGTCATTACCCTGCGTGAGCTCGACGATTTACTGCGTGAGGACGTTCGTCAGAATCTTGAAGCGATAAATGAGGCCATTCCCATAGAGGGAATTGATATCGCCGAACCTTTTCTCAGCAGCCGTCTGTTTGCCACCGGGTGGGATGACCCCCAGATGGCGGGCTACGCCTGCTGGTACAATCTGCATCAGCTCTTCACCTGGCTGGCAAAAAAGCAATGGACGGTGCTGCTGCACACCGGCGTAACGACCCGTCGCGATCTACTTGCCCGTTTTTTACAACGGTCGGTCAATCATTTTTCGCCCGAGATCACCGCGGGCTGGCACTTTGTCATGCACTGGTCAACACAGGCGAGTGAGGAGACCCGGGAGCAGGTCTGGCTGGCGCAGCAAAACGTCATACGCAACTATCTGCCACAGGCAAAGTTTGGTTTATGGCATCGATTTTCACCCGACAGCGCGGGCGTGAGCGACAATACCCTGTTCAGCTCAGCCATCCTGATGCAGGCCGATTTTCTTGCCTGTTCAGCCGATGCCAATGAACTTCTCGATCCTGCGCAGCGGGAGCCAGCCCAACTCTCTTCTACAGAAAATTATCCGGTACAGAAGATCCGCCAGATTATCGCCGCCCTTCGTCTGCGCAAATGTTCGCTTCCCGTCTGGCTTCTCTCCTGGAATACCCTCACCGGGAACACGCGGGCGACAAACGGCTGGTTTTTTCGTGGGGCGCTGCTGATGCAGAGCCTGCTCGGGCTATCGGAGCAGGTCTGGCTAGGGGGATTCTGGCTCAATTCGGGCCTTCAGGGTGAAGCTCGTGCGAACAATACCATCGATACGTCAAGCCTTGCGCTACAGTACAACCATGGTCTCCCACGGCCGGTTTATTGGGTACTCTGGCTCTGGCAACGCCTGCGGGGCGAGGTGCTGGTAAACGACGGGCGTGTTCTGCTCACGCGCCATCACAATGGTTACCAGTTGCTGCTGCGTAATGTGGTGGTTTTTAATCCGCTCCTTTCCAGTGAAGAAGCATTCATCCAGCGTTTTCGCCAGCAGTATCATTTACATCTGAAGGGCATGCGCGGTATTTGGCGAATTAAACGCCATCTTTTCGATCAGCATAACGGCGCGCTCTATCCGTTGCTTGAAGGGGTAGGCAGCGAAAGCGGCCCTGACGAAGAGATGTGGCGCTGGATAGCGCACAAAGCGCGTCCAACGCTTTCCCTGTACGATGAACGCATTGATGACGGCTGGCAACTGACAGAATCACTTGAGAGTAATGCGCTGGTGCTCTACGAGTTTACACCGCTCGTGCCTCTTGAGGCCGAAACGGAGGAGATTCACTCCCCGCGGTAGACGCAGCCTGCCGTGCAGGTCTCTTTGATCATCACCGCGCTTAGCAGCGGCACAAGCGGTTTCATCTGATCCCAAATCCATTTCGCCAGCACTTCGCTGGTCGGGTTTTCAAGGCCCGGAATATCATTCAGATAGTAGTGATCGAGACGATCGTAGGTCGGCTTAAACGCGGCCTTCAGTTCGGCAAAGTCCATGATCCAGCCCGTATGGGGATCGACTTCACCGGTGATTTCAAGACGCACCATAAACGAGTGTCCATGCAGGCGGCCACATTTGTGCCCGGCAGGAACGTGTGGAAGGTGGTGTGCGGCTTCGAAGGTGAAATCTTTAAACAGTGTGGTGGACATCATAGCTCTCAGGAATGCGGAAAAAACCGCCGCATAGTACCGGAAAGCACAATTTTTATCATTAACTAAAACGGCTCTGAACGGTCACCGCCTCGTATTCATAGTGTTTATCGATTTTTGTTGTTTTATTTCATATGGTTATTTAATCGCTTTTATCGTTAAGAACGATAACTAAAACAGGTTAGTCCATTTGGTTATTAATTATTTCCATCCCTTCTTTAATTGTTATTATCCCCGCCGTTAACCTTAGCTTCAGTTTGGATTTATTCGCTTAAAGTCCGCTTTGCTACTGGAACATAACGACGCATGACAACACAGGCCCCACCTTCAAATTTGCTTCCCCTTAACCCGGAGCAACTGGCGCGCCTCCAGGCCGCGACTTCCGATTTTTCACCCACCCAGCTTGCCTGGGTCTCCGGCTATTTCTGGGGAATGCTGAACCAGCAGCCGGGTGCTGTGGCAGGCGTACCGCCAACGGCCGTTGAAATTCCTGCCATCACGCTTATCTCCGCTTCGCAAACGGGTAATGCCCGTCGTGTGGCCGAAGCGCTGCGTGATGACCTGCTCGCCGCGAAGCTGAACGTTAACCTGGTCAACGCCGGGGATTATAAATTCAAACAGATCGCGTCAGAAAAACTGCTGGTGGTGGTGGCGTCAACGCAGGGGGAAGGTGAGCCTGCTGAAGAAGCCGTCGCGCTGCATAAGTTCCTGTTCTCGAAAAAAGCGCCAAAGCTCGAGGGCACCGCCTTTGCCGTCTTCGGCCTCGGTGATACGTCCTATGAATTTTTCTGCCAGTCCGGTAAAGATTTCGACAGCAAGCTGGCGGAGCTGGGCGCAGAGCGCCTGCTGGATCGCGTAGACGCTGACGTGGAATACCAGGCTGCCGCCGCCGAATGGCGGGCGCGCATCGTTGAGGTGCTGAAGGCCCGCGTCCCGAAAGAGACGCCAGCGCAGGCCGCCGTTACCGCAGCCGGCACCGTTAACGAAATCCACACCAGCCCTTACACGAAAGAGGCGCCACTGACGGCGAGCCTGTCGGTAAACCAGAAAATCACGGGCCGTGATTCAGAAAAAGACGTGCGCCATATCGAAATCGATCTCGGTGACTCTGGCCTGCGTTACCAGCCTGGCGATGCGCTGGGCGTCTGGTATCAGAACGATCCGGCGCTGGTGAAAGAGCTGGTCGAGCTGCTGTGGCTGAAAGGCGATGAACCGGTTACCGTGGACGGCAAAACGCTCTCGATCTCCGAGGTGCTCCAGTGGCATTTCGAACTGACGGTGAACACCGCCAACATCGTTGAAAACTACGCCACCTTAACCCGCAGCGAATCGCTCCTTCCGCTGGTCGGGGATAAGGCGAAGTTACAGCAATACGCGGCGACAACGCCGATTGTCGATATGGTGCGTTTCTCTCCGGCACAGCTGGATGCTGACGCGCTGGTCGGCCTGCTGCGTCCGCTGACCCCGCGCCTGTACTCCATCGCCTCCTCGCAGGCGGAAGTGGAAAACGAAGTCCACATCACCGTTGGCGTGGTGCGTTACGACATCGAAGGCCGCGCGCGCGCGGGTGGGGCGTCAGGCTTCCTGGCAGACCGCGTGGAAGAAGAGGGTGAAGTTCGCGTCTTTATCGAGCACAACGACAACTTCCGCCTGCCGGCGAACCCCGAAACGCCGGTGATTATGATTGGCCCAGGCACCGGTATTGCGCCATTCCGCGCCTTTATGCAGCAGCGTGCGGCAGACGACGCGCCGGGTAAAAACTGGCTGTTCTTCGGCAACCCGCACTTTACTGAAGATTTCCTCTACCAGGTTGAGTGGCAGCGCTACGTCAAAGAGGGCGTGCTGACCCGCATCGATCTGGCCTGGTCCCGCGATCAGAAAGAAAAAGTATACGTACAAGACAAACTGCGCGAACAGGGCGCAGAGCTGTGGCGCTGGATCAATGACGGCGCCCACATTTATGTCTGCGGCGACGCCAATCGCATGGCGAAAGACGTTGAGCAGGCACTGCTGGAAGTGATTGCCGAATTCGGCGGTATGGATGCCGAAACGGCGGATGAATTTTTAAGTGAGCTGCGCGTAGAGCGCCGTTATCAGCGAGATGTCTACTAATGAGCGAAAAACATCCTGGCCCACTGGTGGTCGAAGGCAAACTGACTGATGCCGAGCGCATGAAGGTAGAGAGCAACTACCTGCGCGGTACCATTGCCGAAGATTTAAATGACGGCCTGACCGGCGGTTTCAAAGGCGACAACTTCCTGCTGATCCGTTTCCACGGTATGTACCAACAGGACGACCGCGATATCCGCGCCGAGCGTGCCGAACAGAAGCTGGAGCCGCGTCACGCGATGCTGCTGCGCTGTCGTCTGCCGGGCGGGGTAATCACTACGAAACAGTGGCAGGCGATCGACAAGTTTGCCGGTGAAAACACAATCTACGGCAGCATTCGTCTGACCAACCGTCAGACCTTCCAGTTCCACGGCATTCTGAAGAAGAACGTCAAGCCGGTGCACCAGATGCTGCACTCCGTGGGTCTGGACGCGCTGGCGACTGCCAACGACATGAACCGTAACGTGCTCTGCACCTCGAACCCGTACGAATCTGAGCTGCACGCCGAAGCGTACGAGTGGGCGAAAAAAATCTCCGAACATCTGCTGCCACGTACCCGCGCCTATGCGGAGATCTGGCTCGATCAGGAGAAAGTCGCCACCACCGATGAAGAACCGATCCTTGGCCAGACCTATCTGCCGCGTAAGTTTAAAACCACGGTGGTGATCCCGCCGCAGAACGATATCGACCTGCACGCCAACGACATGAACTTCGTGGCGATTGCCGAAAACGGCAAGCTGGTCGGCTTTAACCTGCTGGTGGGCGGCGGTTTGTCCATTGAGCACGGTAACAAGAAAACTTACGCCCGCACCGCGAGCGAGTTCGGCTTCCTGCCGCTGGAGCACACGCTGGCCGTGGCAGAGGCGGTGGTTACGACCCAGCGCGACTGGGGTAACCGTACCGATCGTAAAAACGCGAAAACCAAATATACCCTTGAGCGCGTAGGCGTCGAGACGTTCAAAGAAGAAGTGGAGCGTCGCGCGGGCATCAAGTTTGAGCCGATCCGCCCTTACGAATTCACCGGTCGCGGCGATCGCATCGGCTGGGTGAAAGGCATCGACAATAACTGGCACCTGACGCTGTTTATCGAAAACGGCCGTATTCTTGATTATCCGGGCCGTCCGCTGAAAACCGGCCTGCTGGAAATCGCAAAGATCCACAAAGGCGAGTTCCGTATTACCGCCAACCAGAACCTGATCGTCGCCAGCGTGCCGGAAAGCGATAAGGCGAGAATTGAAGAGCTGGCCCGCGAGCACGGGTTGATGAATGCGGTGAGCGCGCAGCGTGAAAACTCCATGGCCTGCGTATCGTTCCCGACCTGTCCGCTGGCGATGGCCGAAGCCGAGCGATTCCTGCCGTCCTTCACTGATAAAGTGGAGGCGATTCTGGAAAAACACGGTATTCCGAACGAGCATATTGTTATGCGCGTGACGGGCTGTCCGAACGGCTGCGGCCGCGCGATGCTGGCCGAAATCGGTCTGGTAGGGAAAGCGCCGGGTCGCTATAACCTGCACCTGGGCGGTAACCGTATCGGGACACGTATTCCGCGTATGTTCCGCGAGAACATCACCGAGCCGGAAATTCTCGATTCCCTCGACGTGCTTATCGGACGCTGGGCGAAAGAGCGCGAAGCGGGTGAAGGCTTCGGCGACTTTACGGTACGTGCGGGCATCATTCGCCCGGTGCTCGATCCCGCAAGGGATTTCTGGGAGTAATCCATCCTTTGCCCGGTGGCGCTTCGCTTACCGGGCCTACGGGTTTTGTAGGCCGGGCAAACGCAGTGCCGCCCGGCGAAACAGGCAAACGAGGTTCTTATGTCCGTACTCGATCTAAACGCCCTTAATGACCTGCCAAAAGTTGAACGCATTCTGGCTCTGGCAGAAACTAACGCCCAACTGGAAAAGCTCGACGCCGAAGGGCGCGTGGCGTGGGCGCTGGAAAACCTGCCGGGAGACTATGTGCTTTCGTCGAGCTTTGGCATTCAGGCGGCGGTCAGTCTGCATCTGGTGAATCAGATCCGTCCGGACATTCCGGTGATCCTCACCGATACCGGCTATCTGTTCCCGGAGACCTATCAGTTTATCGACGAGCTGACGGACAAGCTCAAGCTGAACCTGAAGGTTTATCGCGCAACCGAAAGCGCGGCCTGGCAGGAGGCGCGTTACGGCAAGCTGTGGGAGCAGGGCGTTGAGGGCATCGAGAAATACAATGAGATCAACAAGGTCGAGCCGATGAACCGCGCGCTGAAAGATCTTCATGCGCAGACGTGGTTTGCTGGGCTCCGCCGCGAGCAGTCCGGGAGCCGGGCAACGCTGCCGGTGTTGGCGGTGCAGCGTGGCGTGTTCAAAGTGCTGCCGATCATCGACTGGGATAACCGCACGGTGTACCAGTATCTGCAAAAGCACGGGCTGAAGTACCATCCGCTGTGGGATCAGGGCTACCTGTCGGTAGGCGACACCCATACCACGCGTAAATGGGAACCGGGAATGGCGGAAGAAGAGACGCGATTCTTTGGGCTGAAGCGCGAGTGCGGGCTGCACGAAGGGTAATGTTTTTTCGCCCGGTGGCGGCTACGCCTTACCGGGCATACGTTTCGTGCCGTTGTAGGCCCGGTAAGCGCAGCGCCACCGGGCTTAATTGCATCAGGCTTTCCCCGCTTTCGCCAGCTCCTTCACCAGCGGCAGCATCACTTTCACGACATCCCGGCTGCGGTGCTCAATCCGCTGCGGCAGCGTTTTATCAATGTGCTGCTGATTATCCAGCCGCACGTCATGCCAGCTGGTCCCGTTTGGGAACGCCTTCGATTTAGCGCGCTGCTGATAGCCATCTTTTTTGCCCAGCGCCCAGTTAGTTGCCTCGACGTACAGCACCGGAATGCCCGCCTTATCAAACACTTCACCGTCATTACAGCAGCCCGTGCCTTTGGGATAATCGGGGTTACCGCCCGGATTTGTCGCGGCATAGACGCCATGCGTGCGGGCAAGCGCCAGCGCGCGGTCGCGGGTGAGTTTACGTACGCTGCTCGGCGTGCTCTGTCCGCTATTAAAATAGAGCTTATCTCCCACGATCAGATTATCGAGGTTAATCACCAGCAACGTATTTTTCTTCTCCTCAGCGGTCATGCGCTTAAGGAGATTCTCAGCGCCGAGTTTTCCTTCTTCTTCACCGCTGGTCGCAACAAAGCGAATGCTGTATTTCGTCGGAATATTCTTCAGGCGTTCGGCCAGCTCAAGCATGACGCCCAGCCCCGCCGCATTGTCATCCAGTCCCTGAAGCGTCAGGCCGCCGAGGTTATTATCGACATCGGCGTCGCTCATCGGCGTGTAGGTATCAAGGTGCGCCATAATAATAATCTGCTCAGCCGCCTTTCCTTCGTGCGCCGCAATGACCGTGCTGCCGGTTACGTTATGCCAGTTCTGCGTTTTATTGCGTGAGGTATAGATGTAGCGGCTGTGGAAAGCGCGAATGTCACTCTCATAGCCCATATCCGCAAACTGCTGACGAATATAGTCTGCCGAGAGCATTTCGGCTGGGGTTCCGGTCATGCGGCCCGGAAAGACCGTCGCAATATGCCGCGCCTGCATACTGGCTATTTCACCGTAAGATTGATTTTTTGCCTGAGCCGGAAGGATAAAGCAAACGCCGAGCGCCAGGGCAACGAATCGGTGGCGCATTGCGGAAAACATAGTGAGTCCTTAAAAACAGAGCAAAATTTTAACCCGCATAGTATGAAACTGTGATCGGGTAGACACAATTTGAATTGCGCTTAAATGCCCGAAATTTCGCGTGTTAAGCACTTTTTGATATTTGCTTTTTCACGGCGTTATTCCATTGAGTAACTACTCATTCCAATTCGTAATTTCATTCGATCTAAGCCGCCCCCTATAGTCCCTTTATTCCTGGTTGTTAGTGAGTTGTTGCCTGTGGACTATCTCCCCCTTTTTGCCGCCTTGAAAGACCGACCGGTACTGGTTGTCGGGACGGGTGAAATTGCCGATCGCAAAATCGCGTTCCTGCAACGCGCCGGGGCGCAGGTGCGGGTTGTTGCAGAGGCGGATTTTGAAGAGTCTCAGATCGACAGCGTGGTGCTGGTGATTGCGGCAACCGAAGATCGGGCGCTCAACCGCCGAATCTCCGACGCAGCTCAGGACCGTCACCGTCTGGTGAACGTGGTAGACGACCAGCCGCTGTGCTCGTTTATCTTCCCGTCGATTGTTGACCGCTCGCCGCTGCTGGTGGCGATCTCCTCCGGCGGCACCGCGCCGGTGCTGGCGCGCGTGCTGCGGGAAAAAATCGAAGCGCTGCTGCCGACTAGCCTCGGGCGCATGGCGGAGAAGGCCAGCTACTGGCGCAACCACCTTAAAACGCGTCTGACCAGCGTGACGGAACGCCGTCGCTTCTGGGAGCGTGTGTTTCGCGGCCGCTTTGCCAGCCTGATGCATGCCGGTAACGAGACGGCGGCGCAACAAATACTCGAAGACGAACTGGATAACCCCGGCAGTACGGGCGGGGAGATCATTCTGGTGGGCGCCGGGCCGGGCGATGCCGGGCTGCTCACGCTGCGTGGCCTCCAGGTTCTTCAGGATGCGGATGTCGTGTTCTACGACCATCTGGTCACCGACGGTATTCGCGAACTGATCCGCCGTGACGCGGAGCAAATCTGCGTTGGTAAACGTGCCGGCGAGCACTCCGTGCCGCAGCACGACACCAATCAAATGCTGATTGCCGCCGCGAAAGCGGGCAAGACCGTGGTGCGCCTGAAAGGGGGCGACCCGTTTATCTTCGGCCGTGGTGGCGAGGAGTTGCAGGCGGCAGCCGAAGCGGGCGTCCCGTTCCAGGTGGTCCCCGGCATTACGGCGGCGTCTGCCGTCACGGCCTACGCCGGTATTCCGCTGACCCATCGCGATTACGCCCAGAGCGTGACCTTTGTGACCGGGCATTATAAAGCCGACAGCACGCCGTTTGACTGGTCGCATCTCGCCCAGAGCCGACAAACGCTGGCGATTTATATGGGCACGATGAAAGCGGCAGACATCAGCGAACAGCTTATTCAGCACGGTCGCGATGCGGCGACGTCGGTAGCAGTGATCTCCCGCGGGACACGCGTCGATCAGCATGTCGCCATCGGCACTTTACAAGACCTTGCAACCCTGGCGAAAGACGCCCCGATGCCCGCCCTGATCGTGGTGGGAGAAGTGGTGCAGTTGCACAGCTCGCTCGCCTGGTTCCAACACACAACCGACACAGAAGGCTTCGGCGCTTCTGTTGTAAATTTGGCTTAAGGAACGGTTATGGACCAAAAACGACTTACTCACCTGCGGCAGCTCGAAGCGGAAAGTATCCACATTATCCGCGAAGTGGCCGCCGAGTTCTCTAACCCGGTGATGATGTACTCCATCGGTAAAGATTCCAGCGTCATGCTGCACCTGGCGCGTAAAGCCTTTTATCCGGGGACGCTGCCGTTCCCGCTGCTGCATGTGGATACCGGCTGGAAATTCCGCGAGATGTACGAGTTTCGTGACCGTACCGCCAAAGCCTACGGCTGCGAGCTGCTGGTGCACAAAAACCCGGAAGGGGTGGCGATGGGCATCAACCCGTTCGTGCACGGCAGCGCCAAGCATACCGATATCATGAAAACCGAAGGGCTGAAGCAGGCGCTGAATAAATACGGTTTTGATGCGGCCTTCGGCGGCGCGCGGCGTGACGAAGAGAAATCCCGCGCCAAAGAGCGTATCTACTCTTTCCGCGACCGCTTCCACCGCTGGGACCCGAAAAACCAGCGTCCGGAGCTGTGGCACAACTACAACGGCCAGATAAACAAGGGCGAAAGCATTCGCGTCTTCCCGCTCTCCAACTGGACCGAGCTGGATATCTGGCAGTACATCTATCTGGAAAATATTGAGATCGTTCCGCTGTATCTGGCAGCAGAGCGCCCGGTCCTGGAGCGCGACGGCATGCTGATGATGATCGACGACGATCGCATTGATTTACAGCCGGGTGAAGTGATCAAAAAACAGATGGTCCGTTTCCGTACTCTCGGCTGCTGGCCGTTGACCGGCGCGGTGGAATCCAGTGCGCAGACGCTGCCGGAGATCATCGAGGAGATGCTGGTGTCGACCACCAGTGAGCGACAGGGCCGCGTGATTGACCGCGACCAGGCAGGCTCCATGGAGCTGAAGAAACGTCAGGGTTATTTCTAAGGAGCCGCCATGAATACGACTATTGCCCAACAAATTGCCGATGAAGGCGGCGTAGAAGCTTATCTGCACGCCCAACAGTACAAAAGTCTGTTGCGTTTCCTGACCTGCGGCAGCGTTGATGACGGGAAAAGTACCCTGATTGGTCGTCTGCTGCACGACACGCGACAAATTTACGAAGATCAGCTCTCTTCCCTGCACAATGACAGTAAACGCCACGGCACCCAGGGCGAAAAACTCGACCTGGCGCTGCTGGTGGACGGCTTGCAGGCGGAGCGCGAGCAGGGCATTACCATTGATGTCGCCTATCGCTACTTCTCTACCGAAAAGCGCAAATTTATTATCGCCGACACCCCGGGGCATGAGCAGTACACCCGTAACATGGCGACCGGCGCCTCCACCTGTGACCTGGCGATCCTGCTGATGGACGCCCGTAAAGGCGTGCTGGATCAGACGCGTCGTCACAGCTTTATCTCTACGCTGCTGGGGATCAAACACCTGGTGGTGGCGGTGAACAAAATGGATCTGGTGGACTACAGCGAAGCGCGATTCGACGAGATCCGCCAGAGCTACCTGACCTTTGCTGAACAGCTGCCGGGCAACCTCGATATTCGCTTTGTGCCGCTGTCGGCGCTGGAAGGGGATAACGTCGCCTCTCAGAGCGCGAACATGCCGTGGTACAGCGGCCCGACGCTGCTGGAGGTGCTGGAAACCGTTGAAATTCAGCGCGTGGTTGAGACCCAGCCGATGCGCTTCCCGGTGCAGTACGTAAACCGTCCGAACCTCGATTTCCGCGGCTTCTCCGGCACCCTTGCGTCCGGCTCGGTCAACGTGGGCCAGCGTGTGAAGGTGCTGCCGTCCGGCGTGGAATCGACCATTGCCCGTATCGTCACCTTTGATGGCGATCTGGACGAAGCAGGGGCAGGTGAAGCGGTAACCCTGGTGCTAAAAGACGAGATTGACATCAGCCGCGGCGATCTGCTGGTCGACGCGCAGGAAACGCTGGCGGCGGTGCAGGGCGCATCCGTGGACGTGGTGTGGATGGCGGAACAGCCCCTGACCGCAGGCCAGAGCTATGACATTAAAATTGCCGGCAAGAAAACCCGCGCTCGCGTGGACGGCATTCAGTTCCAGGTGGACATCAACAACCTGACCCACCGTGACGTGAGCGAGCTGCCGCTGAATGGCATCGGTCTGGTGGATCTGACCTTCGACGAGCCGCTGGTGCTGGATCCGTATCAGCAGAATCCGGTGACGGGCGGGCTGATCTTTATCGACCGCCTGACCAACGTCACCGTCGGCGCCGGGATGGTCCGTGAACCAAACACGCAGGCTACCGTGGCCTCTGAGTTCAGCGCGTTTGAACTTGAGCTGAATGCGCTGGTGCGTAAACACTTCCCGCACTGGGGCGCACGCGATTTGCTGGGAGGCAAGTAATGGCTGCCCATGATGAGAACGTCGTCTGGCATCCTCATCCGGTCACCGTCGCCCAGCGCGAACAGCTCCACGGTCACCGTGGGGTTGTGCTGTGGTTTACCGGGCTGTCTGGCTCCGGTAAATCCACGGTGGCAGGCGCGCTGGAAGAGGCGCTGCATCAGCAGGGAGTGAGCACCTACCTGCTGGACGGCGACAACGTGCGTCACGGCCTGTGCAGCGATTTAGGGTTCAGCGATGAAGACCGTAAAGAGAACATTCGCCGGGTGGGAGAAGTCGCCAGCCTGATGGCGGATGCCGGGCTGGTGGTGCTGACGGCGTTTATCTCACCGCACCGCGCCGAACGTCAGATGGTGCGTGAGCGCGTGGGCCGGAATCGCTTCATTGAAGTGTTTGTGGATACGCCGCTAGCAATCTGCGAAGCGCGCGATCCGAAAGGGCTGTATAAAAAAGCCCGCGCGGGAGAGCTGCGAAACTTCACCGGTATTGACTCGGTTTACGAAGCGCCTGAATCCCCTGAGATTCATCTGGAAGGTCAACAATTGGTAACAAATTTAGTAAGCCAATTATTAGACCTGCTCAGACGGGACGATATTATCAGATCCTGAGACGGTATCGTTCGGGAGCTGTCTTCCCGAGCGATGAGTCACGGTCACAGGATTAGCTATGCGCAACAGTGAAAACTACATGATTACCACCGGGTCGGAACCGTTAACGACCGACGACGAGACGACCTGGTCCTTCCCTGGGGCGATTGTCGGCTTTGTGTCGTGGCTACTGGCGCTGGGTATCCCGTTCTTGATCTACGGTGGAAACACCCTCTTTTTCTTCCTCTATACCTGGCCTTTCTTCCTCGCGCTGATGCCCGTTGCGGTTGTGGTGGGCGTGGCGCTGCACTCCCTTTTCAACGGCAAGCTCCTGTATAGTACGCTCATCACTATCGCCACCGTTGTGGTCATCTTTGGCCTGCTGTTTTTATGGCTGATGGGCTAACTTACGGCATAATTAAAACCCCGCAGTAGAGTCCAGCGGAAAGTTATGGGATGATGATGCCGTTTTTTCAGGGGGCAGGATGGGTAAACTAACGCTGCTGTTGCTGGCTTTGCTGGTCTGGCTGCAATATTCGCTGTGGTTCGGCAAAAACGGACTGCACGACTACAGCCGGGTGAGCGATGACGTCGCGGCACAGCAGGCGACAAACGCCAAACTTAAAGCGCGTAACGATCAACTTTTTGCTGAAATTGATGACCTCAATGGCGGCCAGGAGGCGATTGAGGAGCGCGCACGCAATGAACTTAGTATGACTAAGCCGGGCGAAACGTTTTATCGCCTGGTTCCGGATGCGTCTAAACGCAATCAGGGCTCCGCACAAAACAATCGATAATCAGGCCCAGGATTACGACATGGCAGCAACTTTTTCGGACGTCTGTGCCGTGGTGCCGGCCGCAGGTTTTGGCCGGCGTATGCAGACAGAATGTCCTAAGCAGTATCTCTCAATTGGCGATAAAACGATCCTCGAGCACGCCGTGGCGGCGCTGCTGGCGCATGCCCGGGTGAAACGCGTTGTTATTGCCATCAGCCCCGGCGATGCACGTTTTGCGCAGCTCCCGCTGGCGAATCATCCTCAGATTACCGTCGTTGACGGCGGCGCAGAGCGGGCTGACTCCGTTCTGGCGGGCATTCAGGCTGCCGGGAACGCGCAGTGGGTGCTGGTGCACGATGCCGCGCGTCCCTGTCTGCATCACGACGATCTGTCGCGTCTGCTGGCCCTGAGTGAAACCAGTAAAGTGGGCGGCATTCTGGCCGCCCCGGTGCGTGACACCATGAAGCGTGCCGAACCGGGTAAACCGGCGATTGCCCACACCGTCGAGCGCGTCGATCTATGGCACGCGCTGACGCCACAATTTTTTCCCCGCGAATTACTCCACGACTGCTTAACGCGAGCGCTTAAAGAAGGTGCGACCATTACGGACGAAGCCTCGGCGCTGGAGTATTGCGGTTTCCACCCCACGCTTGTTGAAGGACGCGCTGATAATATAAAAGTGACGCGCCCGGAAGACTTACAGCTCGCGGAATTTTATCTTACCCGTACGACCCCTCAGGAGAAGGCATAATGCGTATTGGACACGGTTTTGATGTACACGCCTTTGGTGGCGTTGGCCCAATTATCATTGGCGGCGTGCGCATTCCTTACGAAAAAGGTCTGCTGGCGCATTCTGATGGCGACGTGGCGCTGCATGCGCTGACCGACGCGCTGCTGGGTGCCGCTGCGCTGGGCGACATTGGCAAACTGTTCCCGGACACCGATCCTGCTTTTAAAGGCGCAGACAGCCGCGAACTGCTGCGCGAAGCCTGGCGTCGTATTCAGGCCAAAGGCTACACCCTCGGCAACGTTGATGTGACGATCATTGCTCAGGCACCAAAGATGCTGCCGCACATCCCTCAGATGCGCGTGTTTATCGCTGAAGATCTGGGCTGCCATATGGACGACGTCAACGTCAAAGCGACCACCACGGAGAAGCTGGGCTTTACCGGTCGTGGCGAAGGCATTGCCTGTGAAGCCGTGGCGCTGCTGGTGAAGGCGGCCAAATGACGGATTTCGACAATCTGACGTATCTGCACGGTAAACCGCAGGGCAAGGGTCTGCTGAAAGCCAACCCTGAAGATTTCGTGGTAGTGGAAGATCTGGGTTTTGAGCCGGACGGCGAAGGCGAGCACATCCTGGTGCGCATTCTGAAAAACGGCTGCAACACCCGCTTCGTGGCGGACGCGCTGGCAAAATTCCTCAATATTCACGCCCGCGAAGTGAGCTTTGCCGGTCAAAAAGATAAACATGCCGTGACCGAACAGTGGCTTTGCGCCCGCGTGCCCGGCAATGCCATGCCCGATTTAAGCAAATTTGAGCTTGAGGGCTGTAAGGTACTGGAGTATGTCCGCCATAAACGCAAATTGCGTCTGGGCGCACTGAAAGGCAATGCCTTTACCCTGGTGTTGCGCGAAGTGACCGAACGCGAGGACGTTGAAAAACGCCTGAAGGCCATTAACGAACGCGGCGTACCAAACTATTTCGGCGCTCAGCGCTTTGGTATCGGTGGTAGCAACCTGCTGGGCGCGCTGCGCTGGGCGCAAAGCGGTGCACCGGTGCGCGATCGTAATAAACGCAGTTTTTGGTTGTCGGCGGCCCGCAGTGCGTTGTTTAATCAGATTGTGAGCGAACGGCTGAAAAAACCGGACGCGAATCAAGTTGTTGTCGGCGATGCGCTACAATTAGCGGGACGCGGAAGCTGGTTTGTGGCAACGGCCGAAGAGATGGCCGATGTCCAGTCGCGCGTGGACGCTAAAACGCTGATGATTACCGCCGCCTTGCCGGGTTCAGGCGACTGGGGAACCCAGGGCGAGGCGCTGGCCGCTGAGCAGTCAGCGGTGGCGGATGCGCCAGAATTACAATCGTTGCTGGTGCGGGAAAAGGTCGAGGCGGCACGTCGTGCGATGCTCCTCTACCCGCAACAGCTGAGCTGGAACTGGTGGGATGACGTAACCGTCGAGTTACGCTTCTGGCTGCCGGCAGGTAGCTTTGCCACCAGTGTTGTCAGGGAACTTATCAACACGTCGGGTGATTATGCGAATATTGCTGAGTAACGATGACGGGATCCATGCGCCAGGTATTCAGACGCTGGCGAAACACCTCCGCGAATTTGCGGATGTGCAGGTCGTGGCTCCCGATCGTAACCGCAGTGGCGCGTCTAACTCATTGACGCTGGAGTCTTCACTTCGCACCTTTACCTTTGAGAATGGCGATATTGCCGTCCAGATGGGGACGCCGACCGACTGCGTGTTTCTGGGCGTGAACGCGCTGATGCGCCCGCGGCCGGATGTTGTGGTCTCCGGCATCAATGCCGGGCCAAATCTTGGCGATGATGTGATTTACTCCGGCACCGTGGCTGCGGCGATGGAAGGGCGTCACCTGGGGTTTCCGGCGCTGGCGGTCTCGTTAAACGGTCACACCCACTATGACACAGCCGCTGCGGTGACCTGCTCCATTCTCCGTGCGCTTGGCCGCGAGCCGCTGCGTACCGGACGTATCCTCAATATTAACGTGCCGGACCTCCCGCTGGACGAGATCAAAGGGATCCGCGTGACGCGCTGTGGCAGTCGCCATCCTGCCGATCAGGTTATTCCCCAGCAGGATCCGCGCGGCAATACCCTGTACTGGATCGGCCCGCCGGGAGATAAATGCGATGCCGGGCCAGACACCGACTTCGCTGCGGTGGATGAAGGGTACGTTTCCGTTACGCCGTTGCACGTAGATTTAACCGCTTATAGCGCGCATGATGTGGTGTCGGACTGGTTAGATCGGGTCGGAGTGAACGCGCAATGGTAAGTAAACGTGTACAAACTCTTCTGGAACAATTACGCGCACAGGGGATCGCCAACGAGCAGGTGCTGAACGCGCTTGCCCAGGTTCCCCGTGAGAAGTTTGTAGATGAGGCGTTTGAACACAAAGCGTGGGAAAACGTGGCGTTGCCCATTGGGCAAGGCCAGACGATTTCGCAGCCCTACATGGTGGCGCGTATGACGGAGCTTCTGGAGTTAACGCCAGAGTCCCGGGTGCTGGAAATTGGTACCGGTTCAGGGTATCAAACCGCGATCCTGGCTCACCTTGTGCACCATGTCTGTTCGGTGGAACGGATTAAAGGGTTGCAGTGGCAGGCGCGCCGTCGCCTGAAACAGCTTGATTTACATAATGTATCGACACGCCACGGCGATGGATGGCAGGGTTGGCAGGCTCGCGCCCCGTTTGACGCCATCATTGTCACGGCAGCGCCACCTGAAATCCCCACTGCGCTTCTTTCGCAGCTGGACGAGGGTGGCATTCTTGTATTGCCCGTCGGCGATGAGCAGCAGCTTTTGAAGCGCGTTCGTCGACGCGGCGGCGAGTTTATTATCGATACCGTGGAAGCCGTGCGCTTTGTGCCCCTGGTTAAGGGCGAACTGGCCTGAGACTCGGATTTTTCCAGGGTTATTAAGGCAAATTCAGCGTATGGTGTGGCGCGATAGATTCGTGCCATCACGGTTATTTTTAAGTCACTGGTAGTTAACACATTCCTGGGGGATAAATGAGCGCGGGAAGCCCAAAATTCACCATCAGCCGTGTTGCGGCATTATCACTGGTTTCGCTCTGGCTGGCAGGCTGTACAAGTTCAAATAACGCGCCTGCGCCCGTCAGTTCCGTTAATGGAACCAGCGGCTCGGGTAACACGTCCAGCGGAATGTTGATCACCCCTCCGCCTAAAATGGGCACCTCAACGGCGCAGCAAACTCCGCAGATCCAGCCGGTTCAGCGTCCAGTTACGCAGCCTACGCAGATTCAGGCAGTGGAACAGCCTGTTCAGACTGAAAATGGCCGCATAGTGTATAACCGTAAGTATGGGAACATTCCGAAAGGTAGCTATACCGGCGGCAGCACCTATACCGTGAAGCGCGGCGATACGCTGTTCTATATTGCCTGGATCACCGGGAACGATTTCCGCGATCTGGCACAGCGAAACAACGTCCAGGCCCCGTATGCTCTGGAAGTCGGGCAAACGCTTCAGGTTGGCAACGCGACGGGGACACCGCTTACGCCAGGCAACACCGTTTCAGCGGCCGACGTAACTGCGCAAAATAACAGCGTTACTCCTGCACAAAAAACCACCACGGTGGTTGCTTCACAACCTGTAATTACGTATTCTGAGGATTCAGGTGATCAGAGTGCTAACAAAATGTTGCCGAATAATAAAGGTACTGCGACTTTTGTCACAGCACCGACTACGGCACCTGTGGTTAGCTCTACTGTACCGACTGCAAGCAGTCAGAATGCCAGCTCGTCAATCACCACCTGGCGCTGGCCAACTGACGGCAAGATTATCGAGAACTTCGCTACCTCTGAGGGGGGCAACAAAGGGATCGATATCGCAGGCAGTAAAGGACAGGCAATCATCGCGACCGCAGACGGACGCGTTGTCTATGCCGGTAACGCACTGCGCGGTTACGGTAATCTTATTATCATCAAACATAACGATGATTACCTGAGTGCCTACGCCCATAACGACACTATGCTGGTCCGGGAACAACAAGAAGTTAAGGCGGGGCAAAAAATCGCTACCATGGGTAGCACCGGAACCAGTTCTACACGCTTGCATTTTGAAATTCGTTACAAGGGGAAGTCCGTAAACCCGCTGCAATATTTACCGCAGCGATAAATTGACGGGGCATGCCAGCCAGGGTGTCTCGTCCAGGGATCACGGGTAGGAGCCACCTTTATGAGTCAGAATACGCTGAAAGTTCATGATTTAAATGAAGACGCGGAATTTGATGAGAACGGATCAGAGGCTTTTGACGAAAAAGCCTTAGTAGAAGAGGAACCCAGTGATAACGATTTGGCTGAAGAAGAGCTGTTATCGCAGGGTGCCACACAGCGTGTGCTGGACGCGACTCAGCTTTACCTTGGGGAGATTGGTTACTCCCCACTGCTAACGGCCGAAGAAGAAGTCTATTTCGCACGTCGTGCTTTGCGTGGTGATGTTGCCTCGCGTCGTCGCATGATCGAAAGTAACCTGCGACTGGTCGTGAAAATTGCCCGCCGTTACGGCAATCGTGGTCTGGCTCTGCTGGATCTGATTGAAGAGGGCAACTTAGGTCTCATCCGCGCAGTTGAGAAGTTTGACCCGGAACGCGGGTTCCGTTTCTCAACCTACGCGACCTGGTGGATTCGTCAGACCATCGAACGGGCTATTATGAACCAGACCCGTACGATTCGACTGCCGATCCACATCGTCAAAGAGTTGAATGTTTATCTGCGTACCGCGCGCGAGTTGTCCCATAAACTGGACCACGAGCCAAGTGCGGAAGAGATTGCAGAGCAACTCGACAAACCGGTTGATGACGTAAGCCGTATGCTGCGTCTCAACGAGCGCATTACCTCGGTTGACACCCCGCTGGGTGGTGACTCCGAAAAAGCGCTGCTGGACATCCTGGCCGATGAAAAAGACAACGGCCCGGAAGACACCACGCAGGACGATGACATGAAACAGAGCATCGTCAAATGGCTGTTCGAACTGAACGCCAAACAGCGTGAAGTGCTGGCACGTCGTTTCGGTTTACTGGGGTATGAAGCTGCGACACTGGAAGATGTCGGCCGTGAGATTGGCCTGACCCGTGAACGTGTTCGTCAGATTCAGGTTGAAGGGCTACGCCGCCTGCGTGAAATCCTGCAAGGGCAAGGTCTGAATATCGAAGCGCTGTTCCGCGAGTAAGCAACCATTCGTCAGAAAAGGCCCGTCGTGAGACGGGCCTTTTTTATGCCTTACGATTGCGCCGTTTCGTGCAGCAAACGCCAGGTGATGTTATCCCCTTCCTGATTAAGCACCGCGGTTGACCTGCGCACGTTGACGGGCTGGCCTGGCCGGGTTTGCGTCTCCCGGTAATGGAGCACCGCGCCGTTGTCCCATGTCTGAAGCGTTGTTAACGCATCAATACCGATCCTGAGCCCGGGTCGGGTTCCCCGCTGCGCATATAAAAATTGGGCCAGAGCGTGATGATCTAAATGGGTGCCACTCGGTGGAACCATCAGAAAATCCGGACGGAAACGGGCGAGCAGGGCGTCCCGATCGCCTTCGCCTGCACCTAACCAGTTTTCAAGGGCGACGTGGATGTCGAGGATCTCTTGTTCGAAATGGGTCATGGTTGCTCCTGTTGCAGTTGCGCAAGTAACTGCGTGTTATTAAGACGGTAGACGTACAGTACGGGCAGCAGAGTGATAACTGCGGCAAAAATAAACATCCCGTGCCAGGCGGCCAGCGGCGTAAAATAAGCTTGCATGAAGCTCAGCGCCTGCGCCAGCAGCAGGGTACCCGCAAAAAAGCTCAACTGACGATTCAGATTCCATAGCGCACTGGCATCAGGCATATCTTCCCGCCGCGTTGTCAAAAACGCGCTGCTCTGAGCCGTACTGCTGCAAAGGCTTCCCCCCGCACCCATTAACGCAAACGCAACGGCAGGTAACAGCATAGCCGGGCCGACGTTGATTAAAAGCAGAATGCCCGTTGCCTGCAAAAGGCAACCGATGACCACCAGCGGCCGCGGGCCGATACGGTTGAAATAGCGTCCTGTCGCGGTGATAGCCAAAAACGATGCCACAGACCACGGCAGCATAAGCATGCCCGTTGCGGTGGGCGTCATATTGGCCTCGCTCTGAAGGTAATACATGCCCGTTACGTTCACGCCAATAAAGATGCCGGGTACGCATACATAGATAAGCATGGATAAGCGCAACAGCGGATCCGTCAGCAAAGACAGGTTTACTATTCTGGTGGTGTTTATCGGTGACGGTTCTGTTTTAAGCCACGCGCAGGCCAAAACAAAGGTGACAATGGCGACGGGCAGGGTGGCAAAAAATATCCAGCGCCAGGTGAATGTCTGAACCAGCATGCCGCCCACAGCCGGTGAGCAGGCGGGGGCAAGCAGCGCGACCAGCATCACCGCCGAGGTGAGTCTGGCCCGCTCATGAGGCTTAAACTGTTGCCAGGTCAGCGCCTGACCAACCGGGATCAGTAAACCCCCTCCGGCGCCCTGCACGACGCGCCAGGCAATCAAACTTTCCAGCGAAGATGAGAGACCCGCCGCAACGGAGGCCGCGCTAAAGAGAAGCAGTGAGAGCAGAATAACGCGCTTCGGCCCGACGCGGCGCGTCAGAATACTGCTGAATGGGATGACTAACGTCAGCCCGGCAATGTATCCGTTACTTACCCAGGCAAGCGCGGAAGGTGTGGTATTGAATGCGTGAGCCATCGCCGGAAAGGCGACGCTGGCAATAAACATGTTTATCAAATCAAGGAAAAAGCCGAGCAGAAAGACGACGGCGATTTTGCTGCGATACGTCATGGAAGTTCCTCCGGTGAGGTGGCGTATCGTATCGGCCCGCGCGTTACGGATAAACGCGACAAAGGACGATATACTGTCAACATTATTTTGACAGTTAACCAGGCAAGCGATGCTTAATTTACAGCGTACGGCGATGTTTATCGCCGTAGCGGACACCGGCAGTTTCACCGCCGCGGCGGAGGCGATGGGGCTGACAAAAGCGGTGGTCAGCTTTCATATTCGTCAGCTTGAAGAGGAGCTGGGCGTTACCCTGTTGCTGCGAACCACCCGACGCCTGACGCTGACCGAAGCGGGGAAGCTCTTTCATCAACGAAGCGTGATGCTGTTACGGGATGCAGAGCGATTGCAGGATGATGTTCGCGCCAACCACGCCGGGCTGACGGGAGAACTGCGGATCACCACCACGCCCGAGTATGGCTCGCAGGTAGTAGTGCCTTTGCTGGCTGAGTTTAGCCAGCTGCACCCTGATCTCCGCGTGCGGCATGTCTCGTCCTCTTTGCATGCCGATCTTATCGCCGAGCGCTTCGATGTCGCTATCCGGCTCGGCACGCTTGCAGATTCGCGCTACCACGCCGCGTTGATGACCTCCTTCACCATCCTGCCCGTGGCGACGCCATGCTGGCTGGCAAACCATCCGGTTGACTCGCTGGAGCAGCTGGCGGAAGCGGACTGGATCATTCACGAGCGTTTAACGTCGCCGCTGCGCTGGCAGGTGAGAGGCGTTGATCGGCATCCGGTTTCCTTTGAGATCAGAAAAGCGCCGCGCCTGTATGCAGACAGTGCCCAGGCGTTGATGGCTTTTGCCCTCGCGGGATGTGGCGTGGCGCTGCTGCCGGAGTGGCTGGTGCGTAACGCACTGGATGCAGGGAAGCTGGTCTCGCTGTTACCGGAGTACACGTTTGCTCAGCAGGGCATCTATGCTGTTTATCCCGATGCCCGGCATGTGCCCGCGAAAGTGCGAACATTTATTGATTTTATGCGCGTCAGGGTTACTTAACCCTGCATCATCTTTTTAATGAGCGCTGAAAATTGCTCTCGTTCCGCGCCGTTAAGGCGCCCTAAAAACGCCTCATCCACCTCATTTCCAATCGGTTTACTGCTCTCAAGCAGGGCCTCACCTTCGGCCGTCAGAAAGACAAACCGACGGCGCTTGTCTGCCGGATCGTGCTCGCGCCTGACCAGGCCGCGTGCTTCCATGCGGCTCAGCATTTCTGCCAGCGTCGCTTTGGTGCTCACCGCGACTTCAGTCAGGGCAACCTGCTCAATGCCAGGATTTTCAGCAATTGACCGCATCACCGCATATTGTGGTTTGGTCAGTTCGGGCAATGCGTGTTGCCACTGGGCGGTATGCTGTTGAAAAAGCTGACGTAGCAGGTGAAAAGCTTCTTGTCTTAACTCCATGGACACTCCGACGGAAAAATACTCCCTCTATGATAGCCGCTCTCGGGCTGAATTTTAACGCGAGAGTTTTTAGCGAATAGTGTGATCGTATGCGAACGATCTTGTAAGCAGCAGGATCCAGGCGTAGTTTAGTTGATATGTTCGTATACGAACAAACTAATTGAGGTGCTGAATGAGATTGATTGTGGGAATGACGGGCGCGACGGGTGCGCCATTAGGCGTGGCGTTGTTGCAGGCGCTGCGGGAAATGCCGGAGGTGGAAACGCATCTGGTGATGTCGAAGTGGGCAAAAACCACGATTGAGCTGGAAACGCCCTTCACTGCGCATGACGTTGCTGCACTGGCGGATGTCGTCCATAGCCCGGCCGATCAGGCTGCCACCATCTCCTCCGGCTCGTTTCGCACCGACGGCATGATCGTCATTCCGTGCAGCATGAAAACGCTGGCGGGTATCCGCGTGGGCTACGCCGAAGGGCTGGTAGGGCGTGCGGCAGACGTGGTGCTGAAAGAGGGACGCAAGCTGGTGCTGGTTCCGCGTGAGACGCCGCTCAGCACCATCCATCTTGAGAACATGCTTGCCCTTTCCCGCATGGGCGTGGCGATGGTGCCGCCTATGCCTGCGTACTACAACCACCCACAAACCGCCGATGACATAACCCAGCATATCGTGACCCGCGTTCTCGACCAGTTTGGTCTGGAGCATAAAAAAGCCCGACGCTGGGAAGGTTTGCAGGCAGCGAAACATTTTTCACAGGAGAATAAAGATGGCATTTGATGATTTGAGAAGCTTCTTGCAGGCGCTCGATGAGCAAGGGCAGCTGCTGAAAATTGAGGAAGAGGTAAACGCTGAGCCGGATTTAGCGGCCGCCGCCAACGCTACCGGACGCATTGGCGATGGTGCGCCTGCGCTGTGGTTCGATAATATTCGCGGCTTCACCGATGCCCGTGTGGTGATGAACACTATCGGCTCGTGGCAAAACCACGCTATTTCGATGGGGCTGCCAGCAAATACCCCGGTGAAAAAACAGATCGACGAGTTTATTCGTCGCTGGGACAAATTCCCCGTCTCGCCAGAGCGTCGTGCAAATCCGGCCTGGGCGCAGAACACGGTGGACGGGGAAGACATCAACCTGTTCGACATTCTGCCGCTGTTCCGCCTGAACGACGGTGACGGGGGCTTTTATCTCGATAAAGCGTGCGTTGTCTCCCGCGATCCGCTCGACCCCGATCACTTCGGCAAGCAGAACGTCGGGATTTACCGTATGGAAGTGAAGGGCAAGCGTAAGCTCGGCCTGCAACCGGTGCCGATGCATGATATCGCGCTGCATCTGCATAAGGCCGAAGAGCGCGGCGAAGACCTGCCTGTTGCCATTACGCTGGGTAACGATCCGATCATCACCCTGATGGGCGCCACGCCGCTGAAATACGATCAATCCGAGTATGAGATGGCCGGTGCGCTACGCGAAAGCCCGTATCCGATTGCGACGGCTCCGCTGACCGGTTTCGATGTGCCGTGGGGGTCGGAAGTGATCCTGGAAGGGGTGATTGAAGGCCGAAAACGTGAGATTGAAGGGCCATTCGGTGAGTTTACCGGACACTACTCCGGCGGGCGCAACATGACGATCGTGCGCATTGATAAAGTCTCTTACCGCACAAAACCCATTTTCGAATCTCTCTACCTGGGGATGCCGTGGACCGAGATTGATTATCTGATGGGGCCCGCTACCTGCGTGCCGCTCTATCAGCAGCTGAAGGCGGAATTCCCGGAAGTGCAGGCGGTAAACGCCATGTACACCCACGGCCTGCTGGCGATTATCTCCACCAAAAAACGATACGGCGGTTTTGCCCGTGCGGTCGGGCTCCGCGCCATGACCACGCCACACGGTCTGGGTTACGTGAAAATGGTGATTATGGTGGATGAGGACGTCGATCCGTTTAACCTGCCGCAGGTGATGTGGGCGCTGTCATCGAAGGTCAATCCGGCTGGCGATCTGGTGCAGCTACCGAATATGTCTGTGCTGGAGCTTGACCTCGGCTCCAGCCCGGCGGGGATCACTGACAAGCTGATCATTGATGCCACCACCCCAGTCGCTCCGGACAACCGTGGTCACTACAGCCAGCCGGTACAGGATCTCCCTGAAACCAAAGCCTGGGCCGAAAAACTGACCGCGATGCTGGCGGCACGTCAATAAGGAGGAAAAGATGATTTGTCCACGTTGTGCCGATGAACAAATTGAAGTGATGGCAACATCACCGGTGAAAGGTGTCTGGACGGTATACCAGTGTCAGCACTGTCTGTATACCTGGCGCGATACCGAACCGCTGCGCCGTACCAGCCGTGAGCATTACCCGGAAGCGTTCCGCATGACGCAGAAGGATATTGATGAGGCACCGCAGGTGCCGACGATCCCGCCGCTGCTGTAATAAAAAGCCCGGAGGCGGCTGTGCTTACCGGGCGTTAATATTGTGCGGTCTTTTGCCCGGTGGCGCTACGCTTACCGGGCCTACGGGTTTTGTAGGCCGGGTAAGGCGAAGCCGCCACCCGGCAAAAAAGACCGCAGAAAACTAAACCAGACTCTTCAACCGATAAATCCACTCCAGCGCCTGACGCGGCGTCAGCGAATCCGGATCGAGATTTTCCAGTGCTTCTACAGCCGGAGATGTCTCTTCCGGCACCGCCAGCAGTGACATCTGCGTACCATCTATCTGCGTAGCTGCCGCATTCGGTGACAAACTTTCCAGCTCACGCAATTTCTGACGCGCGCGCTTAATCACCTCTTTCGGCACACCCGCCAGCGCGGCGACGGCCAGGCCATAGCTCTTGCTTGCCGCGCCGTCCTGCACCGTGTGCATAAAGGCGATGGTGTCGCCGTGCTCAAGCGCATCAAGGTGGACGTTAGCCACGCCTTCCATTTTCTCTGGCAGCTGTGTCAGTTCGAAATAGTGCGTCGCGAACAGCGTCAGCGCCTTGATTTTATTCGCCAGACTTTCCGCGCACGCCCAGGCCAGGGACAGGCCGTCATAGGTGGAGGTACCGCGTCCTACTTCGTCCATCAACACCAGACTGTTCTCTGTCGCGTTATGCAGAATGTTGGCGGTTTCGGTCATCTCGACCATAAAGGTAGAGCGACCGCTCGCCAGATCGTCCGCCGCACCCACACGGGTGAAGATACGGTCGACAGGGCCAATCTCAACCTTCTGCGCCGGAACGTAGCTGCCGATGTAGGCGAGCAGCGCGATAAGGGCTGTCTGGCGCATATAGGTACTTTTACCGCCCATATTGGGGCCGGTAATGATCAGCATCCTTCGCTGCGGTGACAGGTTCAACGGGTTGGCAATAAACGGCTCGTTCAGCACCTGCTCAACCACCGGATGGCGACCTTCGGTAATGCGAATACCGGGTTTGTCAGTAAAGGTAGGACAGGTGTAGTTCAGCGTTTCGGCGCGCTCGGCCAGGTTTACCAGCACATCCAGCTCGGCCAGCGCAGCGGCGCTCATTTGAAGGTCAGCCAGATGCGGCATCAGGATGTCGAACAGCTCGTCATACAGCTGTTTCTCCAGCGCCAGCGCTTTACCTTTCGACGTGAGCACTTTGTCTTCGTACTCTTTCAGCTCGGGAATAATGTAGCGCTCGGCATTTTTCAGCGTCTGGCGGCGAACGTAGTGAATCGGTGCCAGGTGGCTCTGCCCACGACTGATCTGGATATAGTAACCGTGTACGGCGTTGTAGCCGACTTTCAGGGTGTCGAGCCCCAGACGTTCACGCTCGCGGATTTCCAGCTTATCCAGATAATCCGTCGCGCCATCGGCCAGCGCACGCCATTCGTCCAGCTCTTCGTTATAACCCGGAGCAATAACCCCGCCATCCCGCACCAGAACAGGCGGCGCATCAATGATGGCGCGTTCCAGCAGTTCGCGAAGCTCGGTAAATTCGCCCATGGTTTCGCGCAGCTTTTGCACTGGCGCGCTGTCAATCTCTCCCAGCTGAGCGCGCAGTTCCGGCAACTGCTGGAAAGCGTGACGCATACGGGCGAGATCGCGTGGACGCGCGGTACGCAATGCCAGGCGCGCCAGGATACGCTCAAGATCACCCACCTGACGCAGCACCGGCTGCAATTCGGTGTAACGATCCTGCAATGCGGCAATGGTTTGCTGACGGCCAATCAGCGTTTCGGTGTTGCGGATCGGCATATGCAGCCAGCGTTTGAGCATACGGCTGCCCATGGGGGTAACCGTGCTGTCAAGAACCGACGCCAGCGTATTTTCCATGCCGCCAGCGAGGTTCTGCGTGATCTCCAGGTTGCGGCGCGTGGCGGCATCCATGATGATGCTGTCCTGCTGACGCTCCATGGTAATTGAACGGATATGGGGCAGGGCGGTACGCTGCGTATCCTTCACGTACTGCAACAGGCAGCCTGCGGCACATAGCCCGCGCGGTGCATTTTCCACACCAAAGCCAATCAAATCGCGCGTGCCAAATTGCAGGTTCAGCTGCTGGCGCGCGGTATCAATTTCGAACTCCCACAGTGGACGACGACGCAGGCCGCGGCGACCTTCAATCAGCGCCATCTCGGCGAAATCCTCTGCATAAAGCAGTTCTGCCGGATTGGTGCGCTGTAGTTCAGCCGCCATGGTTTCACGGTCAGCCGGTTCACTCAGGCGAAAACGACCGGAGCTGATATCCAGCGTGGCGTAGCCAAACCCTTTACCGTCCTGCCAGATCGCCGCCAGCAGGTTATCCTGGCGCTCCTGAAGCAGGGCTTCATCGCTGATGGTTCCCGGCGTCACGATGCGTACGACCTTGCGCTCAACGGGGCCTTTCGACGTGGCCGGGTCGCCAATTTGTTCGCAGATAGCGACAGACTCGCCCTGGTTCACCAGCTTCGCCAGATAGTTTTCAACCGCGTGATGCGGGATACCCGCCATCGGGATGGGCTCGCCTGCCGACGCGCCACGTTTCGTCAGAGAAATGTCGAGCAGCTGAGACGCACGTTTCGCATCGTCATAAAAAAGCTCGTAAAAATCGCCCATACGGTAAAACAGCAGAATTTCCGGATGCTGTGCCTTCAGCTTCAGGTACTGCTGCATCATTGGGGTGTGAGAGTCTAAGTTTTCTATTGTACTCATCGGTTTGTGATGTCCATTTTCTTAATTTTTAATGAGTTAGTGATTTTTATGGTTATCATTAGGCTTCACGGTGTCTCATCGAATATCATGAAATCCTACATTTAAATGTAGGTTAAAGTGTAGCTTGCCAACCTATGGCTTGGTAAAATATGGGCACATACAGCGCAACCTACATTTATGTTCATGACTGCATAAGGTGCATGATAACGGAGTCTTTATGGTAGGAAAACAAGAGGGAAAGCCACTTTCGTTTAAAGCGGTAGAAATGATGAAGCCTGGAGACAAAGATAAGGCTGATGTAGGCGAAAATCGTGGCTTACGTGTCTCCTGCGGTGCAACTGGGGTTAAGTCTTTTTTCTACCGTTACACAAGTCCTCTGACTGGCAAGCTTGCTCAGGTTAAAATTGGTAACTTCCCGCAGACTTCTCTCGCCGCTGCACGTCTTAAACTTCACGAATTAAAGCTTCTCCGACAGGAAGGTCGGTGTCCTGCGTCAGAGCTTAAGCAAGATAAGCTCCAGCGTGCGATTGAAGCTGAACAGGCTAAGATCCCTGAATTGACCGTACAGGGATTAGTTGAACTGTATCTTACTGAACGTATTGAGGATCGTAAAACGAAGGACGGGAAGGTCATTCTAGGTGCCAGAAAGCCGAAAGGACAGGCTGAGGTTCGTCGTACTCTCTATGGTGACGCTGTTAAAAGCTTAGGAACCCGGAATGCGGCTGATATTACGCGCCAGGATATCATTAATTTAATCAATGGCATTATAGCTCGAGGTGCAACCGTACAGGCAGGGAATGTACTGAGGGAGCTTTCACTCGCATATGAATTTGCAATTGGCCTTGGGCGCTTTGATGACAGTTTTGCGAATCCAGCGTTGCTAGCAAAATCCAGCTTACGACAGACAAGAATCAAGCTCACAAATGGACGTGGAACACGAGTACTGAGCGAGGACGAGCTCGCTAAATTTCTTAAATGGCTTCCGGGCTCTGCTTATACGCCAACGATCAAAAACGTGTTACGTCTGACTCTCTGGACCGGGTGTCGTACCGGTGAAGTCTGCAATATGGCATGGAAGGATGTTGATCTTGAAAAAGGCACCATTCATCTAAGAGAAACCAAAACAGGCATTGAGCGCTATGTGCAATTGTCCACTCAAGCCATCAACTTTTTGAAGGTTCTGCGGCTTAACTCTGATACCTATCTTTTCCCTTCTTCTCGCACAAAATTACCTATACAGCAGAAATATCTTACCGAGAATGCTTGGCGTATGCGTGAGCAGGGGCAAATGCTGGATATACCGAGTTGGACGCCTCACGATCTAAGACGGACGGTACGGACAGGGTTATCACGATTACAATGTCCCAATGAAGTAGCAGAGGCCGTTCTTGGGCATACAAAAGGCGGGGTAGAAGGTATTTATAATCTATATAAATATGACGCTGAGTGTGAAAAATGGTTGCAGATATGGGCTGATTATTTAGATAGTCTTCTGGATTGATTGGGTCGCGGTAGTTGTGACATTTCTGCTGACGTAGTGGCGGAATCGCCAATGGTTTAACTGCAATCCTGCGTGACCAATGCAGTGGTACCAGAACAGGTTATTAAGACACTTGAAATAGTTATTTCTGTAGCATCACTTGCTGATAATATAGTATTCGCGATTAGCCAATGTGTTGCATCCATAGGTTGAACTTACAGGATGAAGCAGACATAGTTAGGCTTGCCCATAGTGTGCAAAAATAAGCTGCCTCTGCTTATTTTTTTCACTTTACCATGTATGCGAACAGTAACTACAGCAAATTTAAAATGAACTATCAGTATTCTTTTGCTGGATAACATGCGTACGTGATACCCTAAAAATAAGGACTAGACAAATGCAAACAAATGTATGATCTTAAGTAGTCATTTACAGCATGACCAAACTGGTTGAAAGGTTAAGCGTAAATGTGGGGCGTTAAAATATTAGCCGTTAAAAAAATACATTTACGGATGCACAAAATGAAATTTAAAAATAAAGTATATGAAGATTTGGTTAAGGATTTAATTAATGATGCCTTTTATATCGAGTCCAGATCAAATAGAGGTAAGATTTCTACAGTTAGACAATATTCAGAAGTTGTCATACGGAAATTACTAGACATTCCTCAAGGTACGCAAGTTACGCTTGGTGATTTTGAGGTCATCAAGGCGTTAAAGGTTGCAAGTTCAAATGATAAGCTTTTAATGAAAGCCGTAAGAAAACTGCAGAAACTCGGAAATAAATGCACTCATACGGAAAACCTATCACCTATTTCTGATTGTGATGTAGACTCTGCAATTAACGCATTGTTTAATTTATATGCTGGCTTGTTTGTATTGTACTTCAAAAAATATAAATTTGGTTCCAGTAATGAAGTTGTAAGAGCCTTTTCTATACTTCCTCCGATTATTAGATGTATTGTTCTCGAAAATCTATATGAAAATGACAAGAGCAATCTGTTGGTTATTGATAAGTTATGTCTAGTACTGCTTAAAGCGTATGACAAAAATGATGCTTTGAATTGGCTAAATCAAAGAAAATGTGAGTTATCTAGCACGTTACCATATACACCTGAAGCTATTGCTGATATTGAAGCTGTTCATGGAAAACTACAGGCGGAGTTAGTTGTAGCAAATGCTCCTGCTAATATGTACATTTGTTGCTTGGAACGTATAGAAGAAGTATCCTCAATTCTTGAGCAGCAAGGGTTGCTTTACAATAACTTTGAGCAAGCAAAACAACTTTATTTAGATGTTGGAGTTCTCGATCAGGACAGTTCTGAGAATACGGAGTTCAATGACATAATGGAGTTTGTTTACCTTGGGCGAAAAGTAGAAGAAAACGATAAGCTTAAAAATAAGCATTTATACAATGTTACGTTTTAAAATAAAAATGGTTTACAAGGCATTCATCGGAATAACCGATGAATGCGGCCTTCTAATGTTAACTCTTCGCTCATAGCCGACGGTTTGAAATAATCGAGTCCTGCAGGAGGACACATTGCCAGATAAATTAATGCAGATTGGTCTTGCCAGCTTAAGTTAGGCTTGGTTGCTCACCCCTTTTTTCTGACAAGCATGTCAATCATCACGGGATAAATCTGGTCGCATTTGGTCCCGCGATTCTTTACCGCAAAACCCCAGCCCTCATCCATAGCCGCAGCAACTTCTGTCGTTGAGGCTATGGGCCAGTCGCTCACAGTATTGTAGACTTTACTGATAGCCTTGTTCTTCTCAATGCCGGTACGCTGTTGCTGGCACATTCTGACCATTACTTCTGCGGCCTGAGCGGGCTGACTTGCTGGGTAAGTTGCCAGCGCCTGGACGGATGCTGTTGTGATGAGCAGTGCGGTAATAATACGCTTCTTCATTGTGTTACCCCTCACTTAATCGGAATACTCTGGACCGGACTGTTGTCCCATGTCATCGGTCGGTCTTCTGGAATTTCCGGAGCACTGTTAGTGGCCGGTTTGTCAAAAACAGGTTTTGCGCTGGCGGGAAGGTCATCCGGTGAAATAACACGGGTTTTCACACCCAGCTTCCCACCAACAACGGCGTTCATCTGGTCGCACAGGGTTTTTATCTGGAGCCGGATACCGCTCTGGTTTATTCCTTTGCTTTTGAATTGCTGCTCAAGAATAAAGCGGTCCTGAAGGGAATGGTAATAGTTAATATTGTCCTTCGTTAATGTCATGATATTGCCGGTATTATCCTGATAGCGATTGCTGCGGATAAGTTTGTCCAGTGCGGTTAAGGACTCATCGCCAGTGTAACCATACTGGTGGCAGGTATTCAGGGTGGCATAAGCCTCATACAGCCCTTGCAAATTTTCTGCGGGGAGTGTTTTTGCCCCGGCACAACCTGAAAATGCCAGAAGCAACATGGCAGTGGTTTTCTTCATCTTCGGTGGTCTCCTTTCATTGACGTTTCATCATCCGTCATGCGCGTTACAGTTAACGGATGCGGATATTTCTGGTGATTTTTCCATGTGTTAGAGGACTGCGTTTTTCCACAAAGAAATACGCGACATTGAACGCGGATTTGCGATGGTTGCCCCGGCCCAGAGAAGGCCAGCTCCTGAAGGACTCAATTTATTTTTCGGTATAGGGCGTGTCAGAAAAATCGAACAGTACCAGCAGGGCTTTGCCGTCATACTTCATCAGTTTCTTCACCTCCGTGCTGTTGACGGAGGCTGACAGTGTTGAACGGGCAGCTCCCGGCTCACGGACGGCGAACTCTACAGCCACATCGTCAATGACGAAATCAATGTAGCCATGCCCGGACAAACTGCCCGGTAGTTTTCCCCTAACCTCAGGTGAGAGGCTGTCAGCAAACCCGCCCAGTAGGTAGCAACGCACCAGTGGTAATAGCTCCCGCTCATTGCATTCGTTAAGGCGCAGGGGGTTGACAAACGCTTTCCGGTAAAGGGAACTAAAAAGGTACTCAAAGCATTCCGTTACTTCGGTAATAGTGGTCGCCATTCTACGCTCCCTTCAGCTTTCCTTTTTGACAGACCTGCCTGCGTAGCGCTCAGGCCAGATGGTTTCGGGCGTGGTATCCAGTGCCTCAGCAATAATCTTTTCTGCCCGGGGATAGTGACGCTCAAAAGCGTTACTCAGCGTCCTTGAGGCCAGCCCGTGGTGCCGGGAGAGAGCAGACAGGGAAAGTCCCCGCTTGTGCAGGGCGGCGACAATATCTGCCCGGTGCCAGTTAACAGCACTTCCCTTACTTCGCTTTTTTTGCGAATCTGTTGAGTTACTCAATGTATTCACTCCGGGTTGTTAGTACTGGAGATATTAAAAGCGAACAAAAGGAAGTTATCAAGTTCCTTTTGTGGTTATTTGCGCTCATTTAACTAACGCTTTGATAAGAGGTGAAATTTTTATGGGCAGTGAACAGATGACTGACCCCTGCGTTAACGGAATGGCGGAGAGTGGGGAGTGGCTTACAGCAGAGCAGTTTGCCGGAATGGAAGGAATGCCGGGCACAGCGAAAGGGGCGCGATTACGTCTGGAAAAGCTCACTGCCCTTCATCCGGAAATCCGCCGCAAACGCACCAGTGGGAAGGGGTTTCTGTACCATATCAGCGCGGCAGGGATGGCGCTGAAAAGTGAGCGGGATGCGGCAGATACCTCAGCAGATGAGCAGCTCAACCTCTGGATACAGCTGTTTCGCACAATGAAACCGGCCTCCAGGGATAAACTTTTGCAGCAGGCTCTGGCTCAGGTTGCGAGGGACCTGACTGAAGGGGACGTTAACCAGTAACAAGTGATAGATATCCTGGTTGCGCTAGATAAGTGATAATAGGAATTATTTGCGATAACTATTTGATTTTGCTATAATTAATATAGTGGCAGTCATTACGTACTCAGCCACTGTATTAATCCATCCGGGCTTGTTCACAGCCATCACTTTTCCTGGAATAGCAACAATGACACTTCCCCGAGACGTTCATGCGTCCCGTCAGGGCCAGCATGACTATTTGTGTGGCATCTACAGTCTGATTAACACCCTCAGTTACCTTTATGACGGTAGAGTACGGCGGGAAAAATTAATGTACAGTCTGCTAAGCAGCTATAAGCGACGATGGGATTTATTTGATCTCCTGACGCTCGGCCTGGACGAAGAGCAAATGGACCACCTGATTGGTGATGTTCTCCTGAAAGGGTACTACGCCCGGCATTATCCCCTGAATTTTCATACCCCCTTCCGTTACCGCTCCCTGCGCAGCCGACAGATACTCAGCGACATCAGCGACTGGCTGGCGTTGCCGGAGAACCAGGCTCAGCGCGTGGTGATTCTGGGCACATCCTGGCACTGGTCTGTGGTAGTCCGTACCGATGCCACCCGGCTGTTCCTGTTTGACAGCTTGGGAATACGCAGCCAGCGCAGGGATACGTTCTCCGTACAGCCGGAGCTGAAGCGCCACACGCTGCTGCCGGACGCCATCTATTTCGTCGAACGTGAGTTCTGACCCCTGCAGAAGGAGACTGACCATGGCTTTTACCGCCTGCGACCAGAGCGGTCTTTACCGGACCACCGGACCGGTGTCCCGCGAGGATATTATCTGCTTTGCCCATACGCTGCTCTCCCGCCGGTTTCGCAATCGCCGAAAAATTACGTCCTCTGATGATGTTCACCAGTGGCTGGCGCTGAAGCTGGCAGAGGACACCCGGGAGAGCTTCGGAATGATACTGCTCTCGCAGCAGCACCATCTTCTGGGCTACCACACCCTGTTCACCGGGACGCTGAACCAGACCATGGTGTACCCCCGCGAAATTGTCGCTCTGGCACTGACGCATCATGCAGCCGCAGTGATACTGGTCCATAACCACCCAAGCGGTGAGCCTGAGCCGAGCCACGCCGATAAACACATTACCCAAAAAATTACCGATGCGCTTTCACTCCTTGATATCCGCGTCGTGGACCACCTTATTGTGGGTGGTGATGATGCATACTCTTTTGCAGAGCATGGCCTGCTTTGAGTTACCTGGTTTAATACACATTAACCACGGTAATCCACGTTCGCCTTATCCCTTCATTTTTAAACTGTAAATACTGAGGTTTTACCCATGAACATCAATGCCGTTATTCAACCGGCAGGCTTTGTGCTGCCTGTCAGTCTGCAGCTGTTCGACATGTTGATGGCAGAGGCGGGCGAAATACCTGCCAGTAAACATCGCGTCACCGCCGTTACGCTCAACTTCCGGGACCCGGACTACAGCGTGGAGCGGGGCGGTTATCACCCGGTGGAAATCCGGCTAGTTCACCAGGGGGACGAGTGGTGTCTGGACTACGCCACCGATTTTGGCTATGTCGGCAACGTTTATCCCGAGCTTGAGAAAATCATCGATATCAGCTGGTCGCAGGGCTATGTCTGGCACTGCCGTACAGGGGATTTGTCCCCGTCTGAGGCCCGGGCGCTATACACCCTGTGGGAGCGCAACTTCCTGAGCTATCACGCCAGCGGGGTCTACACCACCCGCGTGATGTGGGAAAGCTGAACTGAAGATAATAAAGCCCTGCCGGAGGCGTATCTCACTGGCTGGAATATGGAGACACAAATATGACCCATTCAACACATACACCGTCGCCAGCAACCCCCTGGTGGGGGCTCTGGCGTGATGTGACGCCGCTGTTTGGTGCACGACTGGTACAGGAAGGCCACAACCTACATTTTCTGGCCGACCGGGCCGGGTTTAGCGGTGTGTTCAGCGAAAGCGATGCACGCCATCTGGACCAGGCCTTTCCACTGTTCATGAAGCAGATGGAAGGCATGCTGTTGTCTGGTGAGCTGGAGCCGCGCAGGGCGAAGGGCATCACACTGCAGGCGAAGGAACTGACTTGTGAGGCTGATACGCTTGGCTCCTGCGGCTATGTATATATCGCCATTTATCCCACTCCTGTCCCGGTTCCAGCAACACAGGACTGAACATATCCGTTCTCTCTTCTGCCGGGCGGATTTCCATAAGCGCGGGCCGGGTTGCCGTTCATGTTCGCGCCTTTTTCAATACTACCCACATTATCACGAGAATACTGTCATGAAAAAACAACCTGTCTCACCGACACGGGTGGCATCGTGCTGCCTGTCGCCTGCTGAAGTCTGGCGCACCCTGCTGACTCACCTGTTGGCACAGCACTACGGGCTTACCCTCAGCGATACGCCGTTTGGCGAGGAAGACACCATTCAGGCGCATATTGAAGCCGGTGTTCCCATGGCGGAGGCCCTGAATGCTGTCGTTGAGATGTATGATCTGGTACGCACAGACCGGGACAATGCGGGCTTTATCCTTGGCTCCCCATTGATTACTACTATTGATGTTCTCCGGGCGCGAAAAGCCACCGGGCTTCTGAATCGGGGAACGTATAAGGCCGTCAGCCATATCACGCAGGGGCGCAGGTCTGCCCCGGACCGCGCCACAATCGCTGAACCCGAAGCGCCGTTGCCGTTGCTGCCATCGGACACGTTCACCCGACAGGATGCGGAGCGTGTTGTGTCAGCGTATGACCGTGTCGCTATTGAGGATGACCAGCATACCCACTTTCGGCTGGCAATACGCGATGCTGAAGGTCAGCTTATCTGGCGGGTCTGGAACTTTGAGCCCGGAGCCGGGCAGGGTCTTAACCACTATCTGCAACGCTATGGCGTGAAAAAATGACCACGCAGGGCTGAATGACATTACCAGATGAATTGACTGCTTCCCCGGCCTGCATGGCCGGGATACTCCATTTTTCAGTATTAAGGATGATGTTATGACCTCGAACCACAAGGGCAGGCGCGCGGAAACTGTACGCCTGCAAAACGTCTCCACCACCAATCCGGCACAGCTTTGGCTGGCAGGTCTGGCGCCTGCCGGGCGCAAGGGGATGCAAAGCCAGCTTCGGCGCTGTGCCGGTATCCTGCTTCCGGGCTCGGATATCGACAGTTACCCCTGGCAGATGCTGAACTACACGGGGGTGATGCTGGTGCGCTCGGCGCTGCTGAATGAGGGCTATGCTGTTGCTACCGTGAACATGGCGCTGTCGGCGCTGAAGTCAGTTGCCGGAGTGGCCTTCAGTATGGGGATACTGGATGCTGATATGCTGGAGCGGATACGCAACGTCAGGCGGGTCAGTGGTGACGGTTGTCGGCAGGGGCGTGCGCTGGCCCGCCATGAAATCCGGTCAATGCTGACGGCGGCAGCGACGTATTCCTCCGTGCGCTGTCAGCGCGAGCGGGCCATTTTATTGCTTCTGTGTGGTGCCGGGCTGCGTGCGGGTGAGCTGGTTGCCCTTAATGTTGAGGATATTGACGTCTCCACGGGGATCGTTTGGGTCAGGGAGGGGAAAGGGCGCAAAAGTCGTGATATTCACCTTGCCGTAAAGGTTTGGACACAGCTGCGGCGCTGGCTAAAGTGCCGGGGAGGGCATGAGGGGCCGTTATTCAGTCGTATCAGCTTGGCAGACCGGCTTGGGCCACGTAGGCTTACCACTACCGGATTGACGGGGCTGTTGGCACAGCTACGCCAGGCCGCTGGCGTGGACTATTTTACCCCGCACGACCTCAGACGAACGTTCATTACACAACTATTGGAACAGGGAACCGACCTCAACGTGGTACGCCAACTGGCAGGTCATGCCGATATCGCCACAACCACCCGCTATGACTACAGGGGCCGAGGTATGCTGGACAGGGCCTCCCGAGCGTTCTGTTGCTGGTAAATCGTAATGGGGGGGATAGCCTTCGTCACCTGCTGGCTAAACAATCAAACGGGGCCAGGGACTATTTTTGATGACTCACAGGCACGTCCAGGGCGGGCTTAGTGCTATGGGGAAGCCGGGAAAGTACGACCAACTCACCACTCCTGATGAATGACACTATCGTACTTCGCGGCCTGGGTATTCCAGAGATACTTGCAGTGTACAGTCTTACCGCCTGGCGCCTCTGCTGAGGCATCATTTTTCCAGTTGTATGTCATTATTTACATACTGACTAATATCATTTTCACTCCATTCCCCTTTCTTCCTATTCGGCGCTCTGTAGCTGCTTTCATTCATGATTTCAGCAACCTCTGCAAGTCTGCGTCTATGTGTATTACGCTGACCTTTCTCGTAAAGCTTGTTAATCATCGTCCGGAGAAAGAACTTATGAGGATTGTCTGTCGCTTCGCTGGCTCTGCACTCAGTGCCCAGATTTTTAGCCACAATGTCTGATACCACTTTTTCCCCTAAGCATGCTTCTGCCTGACTGTGGATACCGGCAGTGACAGCTATACTGCGGAACATATTGATTTCATCGCCCTTCATTTTACCTTCTGACAAGTTTTCCTGAAGTAACGCCAGTAATTCCAGTGTGGTTTCGTCAAGATAAACTTTCACCTGGGTCAGTCCCGCATCTGTCCGCATCTTTGTCGACCGCTGCTGGCGGCTCATCTGTTTTTTCCCTGCCATGTGTGGCTCCCTTCTTTAGCCATTTTAACCACTCTAGCATCTCCCATGTCTGGCCGACATTGATCATACACAAGTGTCGGCCCGACAATGAAACGTCTAACGTGCTTGCAGACGTCCCAAAACGTAGCCGCAGCTTCCGAATTTCGATCTTGTGAATAAGGCACTCCTTGAACTGCTCAAGAGTGCAGAAATATGAACGAGATGAAACTGGTGAAAATTCGGGTCGTACTGGAGCGCTGTGCGGTGAGCCGCGCCACGTTGTACCGGATGATTGAGAAAGGCACTTTTCCACGCCCTAAATCCCTGACTGGAGGGCGAGCGGTAGCCTGGCTGGAAAGTGACGTCAGTGAATGGATTGCTTCCCGCGTCACTACAGGAGGCTGCTGATATGTTTGGTGCAAAAGACCGCATTGCGCGATCAGTATACGTATCGCTGACAGAAGAAGAGCGCCAACTGGAAAAGCTGGCTCTCACCATTCCAGGGTTTGAAACCCGGGATCGGATGGAGAAAGAGCGCCAGTACCGTATAAGAGCAATACAAAAAGCTGTCCAGCAGGACAGGAATGATAACGAGAATGAAAGCAAAGAAGTCAGAAAAGCACACAAAAAGTGGCGAGGAAAGGCTCTTCGGCTAAAGAGGGAACTTAAAGCCTGTATGTTAGATAAGCCATGTGGCAGTGCTGCGTGCCCACAGTGCTTCCGCCTGCACAGGTTACGTAAACTGGCTGAACTGGCCCCGCTGCGGGGGTGTATGAGCGCGTACAGAGTGGTTACGCTGGTGTATTACGATGCCATGCTGGAAGAAGAGCAGATCAGTTGCTGGGACCATAAGAAATTCCGGGAACGGGTCTACAAGATGGTAAAAAGAGCCGGATTTACGGACAAAATAGTGGGGGGCTATGAGCTGGATTTTCACACCGATATTCAGCGCTGGATGCCTCATTTGCATCTGCTGATGCCAAGAGAGCCTGGCGCGCTCAAAACGCTAAGGAAGGCGATGAAAAGAGACAAAAATATACGGGCCAGAGCAGGGATAATTAGTCGACCAATGAAAAGCCAAAAACTAAGGGATTTTGATGCGCAGGTAACTTACTGTTTCAAGGGGATGTGGCAGGAAGTAAGACCCTACCCTGATGAGGTTGGCAAAAGGAGGACCCGCAAGCACAGGCTGCCACCTGTTCTACTGGCACGGGCGCTATGTAAGCAGGATGAGATGGGGTTTACTGGACTGACATTTATGAATCGCCACGGGTTTAACAGACACCTCAGAGTCATTTAAGATGGCTTAAAGAG
>OKMA01000022.1_pt1 | contig 57410 bp, 61 predicted proteins | sample 1614491 | NCBI WGS metagenome assembly OKMA01 (sample SAMN04436943, study PRJEB24849) | human gut metagenome | biome: human gut; feature: NICU; material: stool | host: Homo sapiens | place: USA: Saint Louis, MO | collected 2012-06-29
GGCTTATGAAGACATTACTAACATCGCGGTGTATTAATCAACGGGGAGCAGGTCAGAGGCGTTAGGTATGGCGGTCATTACCTTCAATGGTCGTCAGCTTTGTACTGTTTGCTCAACCAGCGGGCGCAACACACTTTACTAGCTCGAATATAAAATAAGATTTTGTATTTACAATACTTGGCTTGTTCCTTAGTATCGAGCTAATCCTGAGTGTGGGTTAGTAGAAATTACAAGGAAATATATGAAACTGACAGAGCTAACTATCAATGGTGTCGGGGGAGTAAAATCCCTGTACGTAAAATTTAGACCTGACATGAATATTATATGTGGACCTAACGGAATTGGAAAATCTACCCTCTTGCTTGCTGCTTCCTTTCCTTTTCTTTATGGATACACTAATAAAATAAAACGCAATGTCACTTCTGAAACAGGAAGTGTTAGTCTAAAAATAGAAGATAATTCTACCATCTTCAATCCAGTGTTAGATGTTAACGTCCATTTGCCTACAGAAACAATCCACTATTTTAGTAATAACGGATTCGATAAAAGAAAACTAATAAAATTTGAAACATTACGTAACTTTGATTATAAGCATCTTGAAGCGTTGAATGCAGATAAATCACTATCCGATGATGCTGTTTCACAACAAATTAATTTAGGTGTCAATTTACATGATATCAAGGATTGGTTTGCTAAGAGGGATTTGTTTGAAAAAGTAGATAATGGTTACGGTCCTAATACAATAAAAAATATACATCTCGCAAGGGAGTGTATATCAATTTTAAATCCACAGTTTTCTTACAATCGCGTCGATCCTAAATCTTACGATATTTTTGTAAATACCCCAACCGGGGTAATATGGTATGAATATCTGTCCTCGGGGTTCAAATCATGTATGAGTCTCCTTCTCGGGATTATTAAAGAGATCGAGCTTCGTTATCCGGAGCAAGATCTTTACGCCCAAGAATTCGATGGAGTGATTCTTATTGATGAAATTGAGCTCCATTTGCATCCTGAGTGGCAGGCAAGAATCACTGAAGCCCTAACGACAACATTTCCATCAGCACAATTTATCGTCACAACTCACAGCCCACATGTAGTACAGAATGCAAAATCACATCAGATCATTGCGTTAGTACCAGATAATGATGGCGCAGTGAGAGTAAAAGAACTTCCTGAAAATGGCTTGGGTTATTCGGCTTGGACAGTTGAAGAGGTTTTGTTAGATGTAATGGGGATGGAAAGCACTCTCAGTAGAAAACTTCAGGAACTGCTTGATAATTTTGAACGTTTTGTTGATGAAGAAGATTTCGACAAAGCTAAAGAAATTTATGATTATTTGGATATGGCGTTGCATCAAAATAGTGTTCTTCGTAAATCTCTTAAAATAAGCCTGATGTCAATTCGAGAGAGAGAAGAGTAAAATGATTAAGCTTGAGCGGAATTTTATTCCTGATTTTTTTACTCGTATGGATCTTCTATCTTTAACTCAGGAGTTTAAAGATAATGGAACATCTGTCTGGCATCATCCGGAAGTAAAATCGGCATGTCTAAAATTAGGTAATGGTAAATGTGCATTTTGTGAGGTCAAGCTCGAAGAGGCTAGCACCTATAATGAAATTGAGCATTTTAAGGATAAAAAAACTTTCCCTGATGATGTCATTAAATGGGAGAATCTCCTTCCTTCATGCCGTCACTGTAATGGTTCTAAACAACGCCATAATGTTGTACTCAATCCTATAATAAATCCATGCAACGATTTACCGTCAGAACACCTTTATATGAGAGGTTATCGTATTAAAGGTAAAACTGATTTAGGTGAAACAACAGTGGATGTTTTAAATTTTAATCACAGGGAGCACAAGTTTATACCGCGTTGTAAAGCAGGGGAGCTTATAGATAGCAGTATTGATGACGCAATAGAAAAGCTTAATTGGTTTAATGAAAGTCCAAGTACTAGACGTAAAAACATTCTTATGAATCTAGTCGAGGCAATATTAGGTGAGTGTCAGAAAACATCTCCCTTTTCTGCTGTGTCAGCAACAATGCTTCATCGTTCAGTCGAATATTCTTATCTGAAAGAGACCATGCAAACGCAAGGGTTATGGTCAGATTATATGCAGGAACTTCATGATGAATCTTTGTGCCTGACGTTACCGTCAATTCGCTAGTCAATACATTTTTTTCCATAAAAGCTAAACGTTCAGATATTCTTGGCTGAACGTTTGATTTTAAGAATGCGATAAGCAGATTGGGGCTAGTGAGTATCTCGGGAAAATAAACCATTTACAGACTATGTTTATCGCTCAAAGCACACTTCAAGATTTCTTAGCTCTTCTGCTTCGATATACAAATGGTCATTACTTCTCCCCTAAGTGCATGCCTATGCTGCATGAGAGCGCATGATCGTTTTAGGAGTGTTGTAGCTCAGGCCCGCCAAGTGTGACGGACTTTTCGTATGTTATGCACCTGCATGAAAACCATTGCGTAAAGCGGGCAGGCGTGGCGGGGCTACGAGCGCGCGGTTTTGGTGTTAATCGTGGTTTTGGCGCCTCAATGTCTGGCGGGCATGGTCATTTTATGGGGGGCTGGTCGTGCGCGCCTGCGCCGTGGTGAGACGCTGCGTTTCGTCGTGATGCCAGATGGCGAAAGCGCAGGACCGCTCAGCGAGGCGCTGAGGCGCTCTGATGGTGCGGCAGGGCATAAGGGAATAAAAAAACCGCCCGGGGAAGGGCGGTTGATATCAAAGGTTGGCCAGGTAGGCGTCAGTCTTCATCGGTCAGGTAGGGGTCAAAGCGTATCACCTCATCACCCAGCCACTCGTTAACTTCTTTGATGCGGCCCTGCAGGGGGGTAAGTTCGTTGCGAACGAAAACGCGCGCCGCTTTTTCCACATCGCCAAACCCGCCGGTATTCGTTGGAATAATCCCCATCAGCTGCGGCGGCACGCGGTGAGCTGCCAGCATGTCATCACGGCTCACATTCTTGATGTTAAGAAACTCATCTTTCGCTGCGACTTCTGACAGCGGGATGATCTGAATGCCGTCTTTCTTGCCGTTCGGGCTGTACATAAACAGGTTGCGGAAGTTGCCTGGCCCTTTCGATTTTTTAAGTGCTTCGCGTATGTTGTCCACGTCTTTCTGATCGGCGGCGGGGTCGCTCATGTACATGATGAAACCAGCATGGCTACCGTTAAGGTAATATTTACGGCGAAAGAGCGTGGCCGATTCATTCAGCAGGGCGGAGGGAATGGCGGAGAGGTATTCCGGCATCCCGTAAAGCTCCTGGTTAACGTCGGGTTCCATCAGATGAAACACGCTTCCCTCATCGAACTGATAGGGCTGCGAGTTGTAGCCATACTGTGCAAACCAGTAGGTGTCCTGGTCAATGCCACGACGGGTATATTTGGCAAGCGAGGCGCGCAGCTCCATGATCTGCCCTAACCTGTTCATGCGTTTTTCAAGGTAGGCATTACCGAATACCAGAAAGTCCTGGGCGAACCGGGAAAAGGCTTGCTTAGACAGCCAGCGGTGAGGGATGAAGGTACTGGTAAGAATATTGCGTTTTACCTGAATAGCGCTGGAGTGATGCACGGCGGCGCGGTAAGTTCGCGCCAGGCCATCCATGCTGATCGGTGGTTCGTACCAGCGGTCTACCTGCACGCACTCCAGGTAATCAAATAACTCCCGGCGGTCCATCACGGGGATCGGATCGCCAAATGTAAACGCCTCCGCATGTGCATTACTGACCATGTTGGCCGTATCGGTGGCGGTCTGGCCGCGCGGTGCCTTGCTGCGGTTTTTGCGGTTAGCCATTAAAAAATCTCCACGATGTTGCTGGTACTGGCGGAAGCTCCTGCCAGTGGTTCGTTATAAAGTGCGTGCATGGTTGCCCAGGCTAAATCCGCGTGGCTGGCTTCCTCTGTGCGGGCTGCTTCGTAGGTTGGCCGGTTGCCGCTGGCGGTGGTTGAACGGCGAATGGACATAAAGGACTGCGCGATATCCAGCATCCCCGCGTCAAACTCCAGACGGCGCCCGCTGATGATGTCGTAGGCTTTAAGCACCAAGGCATTTTTTACGGTTGGGTTGTAGACAAACTCACGCGCGGCAGGGAAAAACTGCTTTACCGTTTTGTAAACGCCATCGCCAACGCCGGTCGAGTCAATGCCGATATAGGTCACGTTGTAGCGTCTGGTGATTTCCTCAATCGCTGAGGCCTGGGCGCGAAAGTCCATCCCGCGCCACTGGTGACGCTCAAGGATGCGGAATTTACCGCCGGGGACGACGGGAGGCGCAATGACCACGCAACCGGCGCTGTCACCGTTCTGCGTTCCTTTTGCCGGGTCATAGCCGATCCAGACAGGGTGGTATGCAAACGGACGCAGTAAAAGCGGTTCGAAATCGTCCCACACATCCCAGCTGTCAACCATGCAGGACTGCAGCAACGCCAGCGGGAACACGGACGCCAGGTCGTCAACGAACTGACACATCAGCAAGTTGTTGTATTCGTCCGGGCTGTACTCCAGGCGCAGCTGGTCCAGGTCGAAAAGATTACACCCGCCGTTTACGGCATCTTCAATGGTGACTATCTGGCGGTACTGGCCGTCAGGGCATAAAACGCCGTGCGCCAGGCTACTGTGAGAAATGTCAAATTCTACCCTGTCGGCTTTCGGGCGCCCTTTATTGAACAGGGCGCCAGACCAGAACGGGTAGGCGCTGTGCGTCAGGCTGGAAGGGGTAGAGAAATAGGTCTGACGCCATTTTTTGTGCAGCGCCATACCGGAGGCCACCTTGCGCAGCTCCTGGAATTTCGGTATCCAGAAATACTCATCAAGATACAGATTGCCGTGATAGCTCTGCGCGGTACGGGCATTTGTACCGAGGAAGTAAAGACACGCGCCGTTAGGCAGCACCATCGGATCGCCTTTCAGTTCAACGTCCACCTCTTTTGCAAAGTCGATGATGTACTGTTTAAAAACGTGCGCCTGAGCTTTACTCGCTGACAGAAAGATTTGATTTCGGCCCGTGGTCAGGGCGTCTATCAACGCTTCACGGGCGAAATAGTAGGTTGCACCGATCTGGCGTGACTTTAAGAGGTTGCGGATACGGTGTTTGATGCCAGCGTCCCACCAGTGGCGCTGGTACTCGAACATACCGGCGCGGAAAATCTCTTCCAGCTTTTCGATCTGCTCGTCGGTAAACAGGTTTTTTTCCGGCGGCTTGCGCGGACCTTTATTGCGGTTCGCCACGTTCGGATTCAGGTCTGCTTCATTCCCGCCATTGTTAAATTTGCCGATCCTGGCCTGTCGTTCGGACTGACGCGCCAGCAGGTCAATTTCTTTAAAGTCCTTTCCTTCCTTCTGCTCCTTCATGACGAGCTGGCAGTAACGTGCGGCGGTGGTGAGCTGCATCTGATCCAGTGGGCCATATTCGCCCCACTTATCGCGTTTTTTCCAGCTGTGAACGGTTGCAACTTTCTCGCCCAGCATTTCAGCAATGCGGGCTACGCGGTATCCCTGAAAGTACATCAGCATTGCCTGACGACGGGGATCGAGGTCTGCGGGGGGTAGTGTTGTCATGGCACAAACATACGGCCTCAAATCAGCACTTTCCCCGGCTTCGCATTGTGTGGGAGTTCGCACAAGCCCAACGCGTTGTTTACACGCGCCCATCACCGCAAACATAAGGCTCTGAACGTGTTACGAACTAACTAACCGGAGCCGGACCGATGGCAAAAAAATCTAAGCGTTTTCGTATTGGGGTCGAAGGGGCCACTACTGACGGGCGCGTTATTGAGCGTGAATGGCTCACCCAGATGGCAGCGAGCTATAACCCGCAGGTATACACCGCGCTGATCAATATGGAGCACATCAAGGGCTTTACTCCTGATGGGCCCTTCCGTCGTTTTGGCATGGTGGAAAAGCTGGAAGCGGAAGAAATCACCGAAGGGGCATTGTCCGGGAAAATGGCGCTGTATGGCTGGATTGCCCCGACTGACGATCTGGTCACGATGACCAGCAACTGGCAGAAGCTTTTCACCTCAATGGAAGTTAACACCAGCTTTGCCGATACCGGCTCCGCTTATCTGGTTGGCCTGGCGATTACTGACGATCCCGCAAGCCTCGGCACTGAAATGCTGCAGTTCAGCGCCAGCGCAGAACATAACCCCCTGGCGCGCCGCAAGCTGGACAAAGACAACCTGTTTACCGCTGCTGTTGAAACGCTCATCGAGTTTGAGGACGTGCCGGAAAAAACCAGCCTGTTTACCCGCGTGAAAGAGCTGCTGTCCCGCAAAGGCGCCGATGATAACGCCCGCTTTGCTGATGTGAATCAGGCTGTTGAAACCATCGCGCGTGAGCATCAGACGCTGGCGGAGCAGGTCAGCACCCATCAGACCGATTTCAGCAACAAGCTGAGCGATATGCAGAAGGTTGTTGATGAGACAACCAACGCACTCTCCACCCTGCGTGAGCAGCTTTCCACTCAGGACAGCCGCAGCGAACGCCGCCCTAATGCGACCGGCAATAACGGCGCAGAACAAACCACCGATTGCTGACGGAGCAAAAGCACAATGAAAAAAGAGACACGTTTTAAATTCAACGGCTATCTGACGCAGCTCGCCACACTCAATGGCGTGCCTGTAAGCGGTATCACCTCAAAATATACGGCAGAGCCGTCCGTTGCGCAGACGCTCGAAACGAAAATTCAGGAGTCTTCCTCGTTCCTGCAGAAAATCAACATTATCCCGGTTGATGAGCAGTCCGGCGAACGTCTGGGGCTGGGGATTGGCGCCAGTATCGCCGGTAATACTGATACCACCCAGAAAGACCGTGAACCCGTTGATCCGACCTACATCGACGGTGAAGGGTACAAGTGTACCCAGACTAACTCTGATACGGCGCTGCCTTATGCAAAACTGGATTTGTGGGCTAAATTCCAGGACTTCCAGACGCGCATCCGTGACGCCATCATTATTCGCCAGGCGCTTGACCGCATCATGATCGGCTTCAACGGCGTGAAGCGTGAAAAAACGTCAGACCGCAAGACCTATCCGCTGCTGCAGGATGTGAATATCGGCTGGCTGGAGAAAATCCGCCAGGAGAAACCCGTTCAGGTTCTGGACAAAATTGTGTCCGAGGGCGAGGTGGTTTCTCAGACTATCCGTGTCGGTAAAGGCGGCGATTTCCTGAATCTGGACGCGCTGGTTATGGGCGCCGTGAATGAGAAAATCGCGCCGTGGTATCAGGAAGATACAGAGCTTGTGGTTATCGTCGGGCGCCAGTTGCTGGCGGATAAATATTTCCCGATCGTCAACCGCGACCAGCCAAACAGCGAAGCGATGGCGGCCGATCTCATCATCAGCCAGAAGCGTATTGGCAACCTCCCGGCCGTTCGCGCGCCGTTCTTCCCGGCTAACGCCATGCTGATCACCCGTCTGGATAACCTGTCTATTTACTGGCAAGCCGGTACCCGTCGTCGTTCGGTTATCGACAATCCGAAGCGTGACCGCGTGGAGAACTACGAATCCGTTAACGAGGCGTATGTTGTCGAAGATTACGACGGCGTTTGCCTGGTTGAGAACATCGAGATGTTACCAGCGCAGGCAGACGGCAATCCGGGCGCGGCGCTGACGGCTGAAAATATTCAGACCATCGTTGCTGCAGCAGTGCAGGGCGCGCTTGATGCTCAGAATACGGGCGGCACTGGCGCCGGAGCGTGATAAATGAATCCGTTCCGTGCTCACACTCAGTATGTACAGGCACAGGATGCCGCCCGGCAGGGCGGCAGTAAAGCCAGTATGACGGGTTATAACCAGATGCTGTTACAGCTGACAGAACACCGCAGGCGCCTTAAAACCGTCCAGTCAAATGAGCGCAAGGCTCAGCTCAAACGTGAGTTTCTTCCCGCTTATGCCTCATGGATTGCCGGTTTGCTGGATGCTGACGCGTCAGGCCAGGACGACGTGGCGATGTACGTCATGATCTGGCGCATTGATGCCGGAGACTATACCGGCGCGCTGGACATTGCCCGTCATGCCATTAAACACGGCTGGGTCCTGCCGCAGCGCTTCAACCGGACCTGCGGGACCGCTGTTGCCGAAGAGTTTGCCGACGCGGCAATGCGCGCTTTTTCTGCCGGTGAATCATTCAATGCCGCCATTCTTACCCAGGTGCTCGATATCGTTGAAGGTCAGGATATGCCGGATCAGTCCCGCGCCCGACTTCATAAGGCGATGGGCTACGCGCTGCGGGATAACGATCAGGCAGTGGCGGCACTTAACCATCTGAAGCGTGCCCTGCAGCTGGATAACAGTTCTGGCGTCAAAACCGAAATCAACAAGCTTGAAAGCCGATTGCGACAGGCAATGTCGGCTTAACGAATCGTGCCAACGCGCGGGGCGGCACGGGGTGGCGACAGGCTTTATGCCGCGTCAAAACCCCGTCCACCGCCCAACTATTTGGGAGTGCCAGAAATATGCAATTCGTTTCGCCGGAACAGGCCGGGGAAAGTACCCAGGACGTTATTAAAAACACCAGTTTCTGGCCTGATGTCAGGGTTTCAGAGTTCCGCCGTGATATGCGCATGGATGGGAGTGTCACCGATCCACGCCTGCGTCTGGCGTTGCTGACAGCGATTGCTGAAGTTAACGCCGATCTTTATGAGTTCCGCGAGAAACAACGGGCGCAGGGGTATGCGAGCCTGGCCGACGTCCCTGCTGATGTGATCGACGGCGAAAGCCAGCGGCTCATGCTGTATCGCCGTGCGGTGTTTTGCTGGGCAAAAGCAAACCTGGTTGAGCGCTATCGCGATTTTGACGCAACCGGCGACGGAAGCAAGAAAGCCGAAGATATCGAAACAACCTTAGGCGAGCTGTGGCGCGATGTGCGCTGGGCGGAGTCCCGCGTGCGCGATATGCCACATATGACGGTGGAGCTGATTTGATGAAAGTGCGTGCGCATCAGTATGACACGGTGGACGCACTCTGCTGGCGCCATTACGGGCGCACGCAGGGAGTCACTGAACAGGTGCTGCAGGCGAATCCGGGGCTGGCTGAATATGGCCCCTTTTTACCGCACGGGCTGCAGGTGGAGCTGCCGGACATTACGGCGTCAACCACTGCGCAGACTGTCCAGTTATGGGACTGAACTATGACGCTTGAACGAATCAGCGCCTTTATCACTTACTGCGTTGCCCTGCTTCTGGCATGGCTCGGCGATTTGTCTCTTAAAGATGTATCGACCATTACCGGTCTTGCGCTGGGGATTATTACTGCAGCGGTGACCTGTTACTTACGCTGGAAAGCCTACCAGCTGCTGCGGGACGGCAGAATATCCAGGGGGGAATATGAGTCCTTCAATCGTTAAGCGTTGCCTGGTCGGCGCGGTGCTGGCGATTGCCGCCACGCTGCCGGGCTTTCAGTCGCTTCATACCTCCGTTGAGGGGCTGAAACTGATTGCTGATTTCGAAGGGTGCCGCCTGCAGCCATACCAGTGCAGCGCCGGGGTCTGGACTGACGGGATCGGCAATACGTCCGGGGTAGTGCCGGGCAAAACCATAACGGAGCGACAGGCCGCGCAGGGGCTGATTAATAACGTATTGCTGACGGAAAAAAGGATTGAAGCCTGCCTGCAGGTTAAGCCACCTCAGCATGTTTACGATGCCCTGATCAGTATCGGTTTTAATGTCGGAACGGGGGCAATCTGCCGGTCAACAATGGTTTCTTACATCAATCGCCAGCAGTGGTGGCAGGCGTGCAACCAGCTCCCCCGCTGGGTTTATGTAAATGGTCAACGGAATAAAGGGCTGGAAAACAGGCGCGCCCGTGAGCTTGCCTGGTGTCTTAAAGGGGCAGGGGCATGACGCGCGCGCTGGCGGTGATCCTGGCTCTGGTGCTGGCACTGCTGGGCTGGCAGTCATGGCGGCTTAACAATGCCGGTCACACCATCGGGACGCAGGCTGAGGCGCTTAAAAAGAACAAGCAGGAGCTGGCGAAGAAAAACAGCCAGCTCATCAGCCTGTCCATTCTTACCGAAACCAACAGCCGGGCGCAGATGCAACTTTATGCTGCAGCGGAGGAGACTTCCTCGCTGTTGCGGAGTCGCCAGCGCCGGATCGAGGAGCTAAAACGTGAAAACGAGGATTTACGCCGCTGGGCTGACACTCCTTTGCCTGCTGACATTATCCGGCTGCGGGACCGCCCGGCCCTCGCCGGAGGTGCAGCTTACCGTGAGTGGTTGTCCAAAAGTGACGCAATGCCGCCTGGACAGGTCAGCGCCGCGCAGTAATGGGGATTTGAACCAGGTGCTGGATGAGACTGAGGCCGCCTGGGCAGTATGTGCCGACAAAGTGGACACGATCATAGCGTGTCAGGAGCGAGACAGTGAACAAGCCGCAGTCCTTACGCAACGCCCTGAATAAATCGGTGGCGTATGTCCGTGACAACCCGGACAAACTGCACCTTTTTGTTGATAACGGTTCGCTGGTCGCAACCGGCGCCCGTTCAATGTCATGGGAATATCGCTACACCCTGAATGTGGTGATTGAAGACTTTAGCGGCAACCAGAATTTAGTGATGGCGCCCGTATTGCTCTGGTTAATGACCAATCAACCGGACGCTATCAACAACCCGGAGCTGCGCGAAAAACTTTTTACCTTTGACGTCGATATCCTTAGCAACGATCTGTGTGATATCAGCCTCAATCTGCAGCTCACGGAGCGCGTGATTGTCAGCACAGACGGCACCGTATCGAGCGTTGAAGCGGTGCCGGAACCCGACGTACCCGAAGAAATGTGGACGGTGAAACGTGGATGACCTGCAAAGGGTGGATGACTGGCTGGCGGCTCTGCTGGCGAATCTGGAACCGGCAGTCCGCAACCGTATGATGCGACAGCTGGCGCAGGGGCTGCGCCGGTCGCAACAGCAAAATATCAGGCTGCAGCGCAATCCAGACGGCACCACCTTTGAGCCGCGCCGGGTGACGGCCAGAAGTAAAAAGGGGCGCATCAAGCGCCAGATGTTCGCCAAATTGCGCACCACTAAATACCTGAAAACCGCAGCCACTGCGGACTCTGCCAGCGTGCAGTTTGATGGGAAAGTCCAGCGCATCGCCCGTGTTCACCATTATGGTCTGCGTGATCGAGTCAGACGCAACGGCCCGGAGGCCCGGTACCCGGCACGCCGTCTTTTGGGCGTGAATGATGAGGTGGAAACCATCACCCGTGACACGCTTTTGCGCTGGCTGTCGGAGTGAAATTTGTGTCACGGACGGCACAAAACCCAACGCTGCCTCCCTTTTCCCTCTGATGGCAACCTTTCGTTATGAACGCACAACTAACCGAAATCATGCGCCTTATCACCAACCTGATCCGCACCGGCACCGTAACCGAAGTGGACCGGGAAAACTGGCTATGCCGGGTGAAAGTGGGCGAGCTTGAAACCAACTGGATTAACTGGCTGACACTGCGCGCAGGTGGTGCCCGTACATGGTGGTGCCCGTCGCCGGATGAGCAGGTGGTGGTGCTGAGTATGGGCGGCAATCTGGAAACCGCTTTTGCCTTACCTGCGATCTATTCCAACCAGTTCGCGCCGCCGTCGGACTCCGTGGACGGCTGCGTAACGGAATACCCGGACGGTGGCTGGTTTGAATATGAACCTGCGACCGGCCGCTGGCATGTGCGGGGCATCAAATCCATGGTGATCGAAGCTGCAGATAACATAACCCTGAAAACGGGGGAATTTGTGGTGGAAGCAAGCAACACGCGCATAAACAGCGAGATGGTGATCAATGGTGGCGTCACCCAGGGCGGCGGCGCCATGAGTTCTAACGGGATCGTAGTCGATAAACACGGTCATACCGGCGTTAAGTCCGGCGGCGATACATCAGGAGGCCCGGTATGACGCTTTATATCGGCATGAGTCAGGGCAACGGCAGGACCATTACCGACACGGACCACCTGCGCCAGTCGGTCCGGGATATTCTGCTGACCCCGCAGGGGAGCCGCATTGCCCGCCGGGAATACGGCTCGCTTCTGTCTGAACTGATAGACCAGCCGCAGAACCCGGCGCTGCGCCTGCAGGTAATGTCTGCGGTCTATGTGGCTCTGAGTCGCTGGGAGCCACGGCTTACCCTGGATTCCATCACCATAGACAGCAGTTTTGATGGTTCGATGGTGGTTGAGCTTACCGGGCAGCGTGATAACGGCGCGCCGGTTTCACTTTCGGTATCAACAGGAGCAGACAATGGCAGTCATTGACCTTTCCCTGCTGCCCGCCCCGCAGATAGTGGATGTGCCGGATTTTGAAACGCTGCTAAACGAACGGAAAGCCGCGTTTATGGCCCTTTATCCGGCAGACGAGCAGAACGCGGTAAGGCGCACGCTTGAGCTGGAGTCTGAACCCGTGACCAAGCTCCTGCAGGAAAATGCGTATCGTGAAATCCTCCTGCGCCAGCGCATTAACGAGGCGGCGCAGGCGGTCATGGTGGCTTATGCAATTGGCGGCGATCTCGATCAGATGGCGGCCAACTACAACGTGAAGCGGCTGACGGTTACACCTGCGGATAACGACGCGGTGCCGCCGGTCGCAGCGGTAATGGAAAGTGATGAGGCGCTGCGCCTGCGTGTTCCTGCTGCATTTGAGGGGCTGTCCGTGGCGGGGCCGACGGCGGCCTATGAGTTTCACGCTAAAAGCGCTGACGGGCGAGTGGCTGACGCCAGCGCAACCAGCCCGGCACCGGCGGAGGTGGTGCTTACCGTGCTGAGCCGTGAGGGCGACGGAACGGCAGCGGCGGATCTGCTGGCAGTGGTTGAACAGGCGCTTAACAGTGAGAACGTGCGGCCGGTTGCTGACCGTCTGACGGTGCGCAGCGCTGAAATTATTCCGTACAGCGTGGATGCGACGATTTTTCTTTACCCGGGGCCAGAAGCTGAGCCGGTGATGGAGGCGGCAAAAGCCAGCCTGCAGAAATATATCGCCAGCCAGACGAGGCTGGGGCGTGATATTCGCCGCAGTGCTATTTATGCCGCGCTGCATGTTGAAGGTGTGCAGCGTGTTGAGCTGGCCTCGCCGCTCGCTGATGTGGTGCTGGATAAGACACAAGCCGCTTCATGTACGGAATGGAGCGTAACCAACGGGGGAACGGATGAATAGTCTACTTCCTCCTGGCTCATCGCCGCTTGAGCGCCGACTTGCTCAGACCTGCAGCGGAATTTCCGATCTGCAGGTGCCGCTGCGGGATTTATGGAACCCGGCAACATGCCCGGTCAAGTTTCTGCCGTATCTGGCGTGGGCCTTTTCGGTTGATCGCTGGGACGAAGGATGGGCGGAGAGCGTGAAGCGCCGCGTGGTGCAGGATGCGTTCTATATCCATCAGCACAAGGGCACAACCAGCGCGGTGCGGCGTGTGGTGGAGCCGTTCGGCTTTCTGATCCGCATCATTGAATGGTGGCAGACCGGCGAGGCGCCGGGCACGTTTCGCCTGGATATTGGGGTGCAGGACCAGGGCATAACAGAGGAAACCTATCTGGAGTTGGAGCGCCTGATTGGTGATGCCAAACCCTGCAGCCGGCATCTGATCGGCATGTCCATAAACCTGCAGACGAGCGGACCATATTTCGTTGGGGCTGCCACTTACACCGGCGAAGAAATCACGATTTACCCGTATATCAACGAAACCATCATTTCCGGTGGCTCTGCCTACGAGGGCGGCGCCGTCCATGTTATCGACACAATGAGAGTGAACCCATGAGCGCAAAATTTTATACCCTGCTGACGGATATTGGCGCGGCGAAACTGGCAAGCGCTGCCGCGCTCGGTGTGCCGCTGAAAATTACCCAGATGGCGGTGGGGGATGGCGGCGGCGTGCTTCCAACTCCCAGCGCACAACAGACGAAGCTGGTTTCCGAAAAGCGGCGCGCTGACTTGAACATGCTTTACATCGATCCGCAGAACAGCAGCCAGATTATTGCTGAGCAGGTGATTCCTGAAACTGAGGGCGGTTGGTGGATTCGTGAAGTTGGGCTGTTCGATGAAACGGGCGCGCTGATCGCCGTGGGAAACTGCCCGGAGAGCTACAAACCGCAGCTGGCAGAAGGGAGCGGCCGCACGCAAACAGTGCGCATGGTACTGATTACCAGCAGCACCGATAACATTACGCTGAAAATTGACCCGTCCGTAGTGCTGGCTACCCGCAAATATGTGGATGACAAGGTGCTGGAACTGAAGGTGTATGTAGATGAGCTGATGGCGGCGCATCTTGCTGCAGCTGATCCGCATACGCAATATGCGCCAAAAGCCAGCCCGACGTTTACCGGCACCCCAAAAGCCCCGACTGCAGCTGCAGGTAACAATACCACTCAGCTTGCCACAACTGCGTTTGTTCAGGCGGCTCTGATCGCCCTGGTGAATGGTGCCCCGGCTACACTGGACACGCTGAAAGAAATTGCTGCGGCTATCAATAACGATCCTAATTTCAGCACCACCATTAATAACGCGCTTGCGCTCAAAGCCCCACTGGCAAGCCCGGCCCTGACCGGAACGCCGACAGCCCCCACGGCTGCGCAGACTGTCAACAATACGCAAATAGCCACTACTGCTTTCGTAAAATCAGCTCTGGCTGCGCTTGTTGGCTCATCACCTGCTGCGCTTGATACCCTGAACGAGCTGGCGGCGGCGTTAGGAAACGATCCTAACTTTGCAACCACCATGACAAATGCGCTGGCAGGCAAGCAGCCGCTGGATAGCACGCTGACAACTTTGTCTGGAAAAACCGCAGATGGGATTATCGAATACCTTCGTTTGGGAGAAGCAGCAAAACTCGCCGCAGCGAGCGGCGTTTTGTCTAATAGCGGCTGGGCGAAATTCCCATTAATCGGCGGTATTACGTTAATGGTGCAGTGGGGACGATGGGAGGGAGGTGTAACAAGCACTACTTATAAGTGTGATATAACTTTTCCCGTAGCGTTTCCTGCGGCCTGCTTCGGCGTCTATTCAAGCGCAGGCGTGAGGGCATCCGATTATGATTATGTGCCAACCTATAGAACTTTAAGGCAAGCTGTTTCAATCGGCTACCCAACGAAAACGGGTGTTAACGCTCAGTTTTTCCTTGACGATACTCTGCCTGGTAATTCCCGTATGTTTACGTGGTTTGCAATAGGGTTTTAATTTAATCCTGTAGCTAACCCGACTGTATAAAAATAAAGCCCTTACGGGCTTTATTTCACTCAGGCCAATTTTTTACTACGTAACCGTTGTTTACTGCCTCAATGAGAATCCATTGAGGTATCGCAGGCAACGCTATGTCCGGCCATCCCTCACTCTCAGGCCAAACTTTAAACTTTTGCCTTACATCCAAAAGTTCCGCTTGCTGCTCAGAGGTTAATAAAACATTGTTGATAGTGTAATCAGAAACAAGCATTCGATCTGTACTGACGATGAATTCATCCCGCAAAGCACGGGCGCGTGCCTGGATTTGTTCCGGGCTTTCTTCCACAATGGGAATATCAATCCAGATCGGAAAACCTTCAGATCCAATGCCACGCAATTTCCCTTCTGGTGGCGTCGCGGAAAATTCGCTAAAAACACTATCCTCCACTTCGATTAAATCATTAGGAAGACTACCTGCATTTACATAAGACTCCTTTAAAGCTACGGGGTAAAAAGCATTATTTGCAGGGCTAAACCAATAGTTCATAACGCACTCCTTAGTTTGAGACTCAGATCGTAAGTGCGGTTTCGTAAAATAATTATCTAGCTACCATGTGTGAGTAATCACACAATTTTTTGACGTCAGTAGCCAACAGCGAACCAGTAAACGCTACGTTCAAAAGGTTGCTGCACGCCGTTCACTGTTCTGGCGCACAAAGCAAACGCGCTGGTTTTATCCCTGATAAATCCATTAGTCATAGTTACCATGCTCACATCAGCGGAATCAGTTGTATGGGCCATTGCAACCAGGCATAAACCACCTACGGGAAATGCAATTGGGAATTTAAAAGAATAATTACTCGCACCGGTTAAAAGCCCCCACTGCAGCAGCATTTTTTTGCCGCCAGAAACGGGAATATATAGCCAGCCATTAGCACCGATCTGGGCGGTGGCCGCCTCCATTTTTGCCGCTTCTCCCAAACGAACGTTATTTGCTTAATAGCCAATGGCTATAAACCGGAATGACACGTTTGCATTTAACGCATTTAGAACGGCTCCAGCCTGAGATAACTTAACCGCTCTTGTAGTAAAAGTTGAAAGGGTTGCAGGCGCTGCAGAACCAAACCCAACGCCAGCATCCTCAGGATTATTATGCGTAACATATACTTGTGCAAACACGGATGGGAACGCTACAGGAAGCGAAGATGTGTAGACCTCTCCACTACCTGCTGTATTAACACCACCTTGCCCCCATTGAAGAATTAAATTTTTGTTACCACTCATCGGGATTTTGGCCCATCCGTTATAGCCAATAACACCGCTAACAGCTGGCAGCGTTGCCGCTTCCCCCAAACGAACGTTTAAAACCCTATAGCTGTAAACCGTGTTCCGGCATTACTTCTGGTTGAAAAATTTCGCGCCATTACCGATTTACGGGAATCAGTAACAGATTGAGCATCTACCCCGATAGAGATCGGCACGGTCGAATCTGCCGATCCGGCCGCGGTAAAAATCACGAAACACATTTGAGTTGGAAACGCTATTGGATAAAAAACCTCAATGGACGTTCCAGCGGGGATGGAAGTTATTGCCCCGGTTTGAATGATTAACCCATTCGGGAACTTCGCGTAAGAGTTTGCACCCCCTGCAAAATTTGCAGCAAAAAGCCCCATATCTGGAAGTTGCCCGCTTGATGCACCAACCCCTCTTTTTGCCGCTTCCCCCAAACGAAGGTTTTTTATCCGCCACGGTCATGATTGTCCGTGTTGGCCATTCTCTGCAGTACAGTCAGAAATGACCATGCTCGATAAAATGGTGGCATCATTCACCACTTTTTTAAGGGCGAAAAATCATGCAAATCGGTTACGTGAGGGTGTCAACAAATGACCAAAACACAGCTTTACAACGAAATGCGCTTGAGTGCGCAGGATGTGAGCTGATATTTGAGGACAAAATGAGCGGAAAAACCTCAGATCGGCCAGGGCTTAAAAGGTCCTGCGCACACTCTCAGAAGGTGACACGCTGGTAGTCTGGAAGCTGGACAGATTAGGCAGGAGCATGCGACATCTTGTTACGCTGATTGAAGACCTGCGCGGGAGAGGGGTAAATTTCCGCAGCCTGACAGACAGCATTGACACATCAACTCCAATGGGGCGTTTCTTTTTCCATGTTATGGGCGCCCTGGCTGAAATGGAGCGTGAGCTAATCGTTGAGCGTACCCGCGCCGGACTGGCAGCTGCAAGGCAGCAAGGGCGTATCGGTGGCAGGAGGCCAAAACTGACAGAGCAGCAATGGGCGCAGGCGGGACGATTGCTTAATGCAGGGGAAAGCAGGAAACGCGTTGCTCTGATTTTTGATGTGGGTATATCAACGCTGTACCGTAAATTTCCCGCGTCTGCCGTGGCGCCATTGTCTGAACGCTCAGACACTACTGTATAAATGAACATGCTTTCTCATTTATGTAACCTGAAATCAGGCACATAAGAGAGGCAAGGCTATGCAAAAAGCGGTTATTGGGGCGGCAACTATTTACTGTGGTGACAGCCTGGAAATTTTGCGCGAACTCACTGGCGAATTTGATGCAGTAATTACTGATCCGCCTTATTCCAGCGGTGGCATGACACGCAGTGATCGGCAGGCCAAACCCTCCGGGAAGTATGTAGGCAATAACAACTACCATGAGTTTTTCGGCGATAACAGAGACGTGCGCTCCTGGGCGTTCTGGATGACGCAGTGGATGAGTCAGGTTAACCGCCTGGTTAAGTCAGGCGGCTATGCCATGGTTTTCACTGACTGGCGGCAGCTTCCAACGCTTACTGACGTTTTCCAGGCTGGCGGTTTTGTGTGGCGGGGGCTGATTCCGTGGGATAAAACGCTTTCAACCCGTGCGCCTCATACCGGTTATTTTCGTCATCAGTGCGAATACGTGGTTTGGGGAAGTAACGGACCATTGCCTAAAAGTCTGCATGGTGGACCCTGGCCGGGTATGGTGACTCGTCGGGTTATTCCGTCTCAAAAACTCCATATGACCGGCAAACCGATTGAGCTTATGGAGAGCCTGGTTGCTCCCGTTCCTCCTGGCGGCCATATTCTTGATCCATTTATGGGGAGTGCATCAACTGGCGTTGCCGCGCTGAGGAAGGGATATAAATTTACCGGGATTGAAATGAGCCAGCAGTATTTTGATATCTCATGCGAACGCCTGGAAAAAGAAAACGCAGATATCCGCGCGGGCGTATTGTGTGATTAAGGGAACAATGCCGCGTAGCTGTCTGCGCGGCCCATTCAATTCACCATAGGGCGAAACCTAAACACCGGAGGGTTCGCCGTATGGCTCAGGATTATCACCACGGTGTGCGCGTCGTTGAGGTCAACGATGGCACCCGCCCCATTTCAACAGTAAGCACGGCAATTGTCGGTATGGTCTGTACCGGCGATGATGCAGATGCGTCCGTGTTCCCCCTCAATAAACCGGTCCTGCTCACCGACGTGCTGACCGCCAGCGGTAAAGCAGGCGAGTCCGGCACGCTGGCCCGCTCGCTGGATGCAATTGCCGACCAGGCTAAACCCGTGACCGTCGTTGTGCGCGTGGCTCAGGGTGAAACCGAAGCGGAGACAACCTCCAACATTATCGGCGGCGTGACAGCTGACGGTAAAAAAACGGGCATGAAAGCGCTGTTATCTGCGCAGTCTCAGCTCGGCGTTAAGCCGCGCATTCTGGGCGTGCCGGGGCATGACACGCAGGCGGTTGCCACTGAGCTGCTGAGCGTGGCGCAGAGTCTGCGCGGGTTCGCCTATCTGTCAGCCTACGGCTGCAAAACGGTAGAGGAGGCCATTGCCTACCGCGCTAATTTCAGCCAGCGCGAGGGAATGCTGATCTGGCCTGATTTCATCAGTTTTGACACCGTGCTGAATGCTGACGCAACGGCTTATGCCTCAGCCCGTGCGCTTGGCCTGCGTGCCAAAATTGACGAGCAGACCGGCTGGCACAAATCCCTGTCCAACGTGGGCGTGAACGGCGTCACCGGCATTTCTGCGGATGTGTTCTGGGATTTGCAGGACCCGGCAACCGATGCGGGGCTGCTGAACCAGAACGATGTCACCACGCTGATCCGCAAAGACGGCTTCCGCTTCTGGGGTTCCCGCTGCCTCAGTGACGATCCTCTGTTTGCCTTTGAAAACTACACCCGCACCGCGCAGGTACTGGCTGACACCATCGCCGAAGCGCACATGTGGGCGGTTGATGGCGTGCTTAACCCGTCGCTGGCCCGCGACATTATCGAAGGTATTCGCGCCAAACTGCGCAACCTGAAAACGCAGGGCTACATCATCGGCGCCGACTGCTGGCTGGATGAGTCCGTAAACGATAAGGATTCCCTGAAAGCCGGGAAGCTCACTATCGATTACGACTATACGCCGGTTCCACCTCTGGAAAACCTGATGCTGCGCCAGCGCATCACCGATCAGTATCTGCTGGATTTCTCCAGCCAGGTCAGCGCGTAAGGGGACAAAATGGCTTTACCACGCAAGTTAAAACACCTGAACCTGTTTAACGACGGGAATAACTATCAGGGGATTGTTGAGTCCCTGACCCTGCCTAAATTCGGCCGCAAGTTTGAAAAGTATCGCGGCGGCGGTATGCCCGGTTCGGCTGATGTTGATCTGGGGCTTGATGATGGCGCGCTGGATACGGAATTTTCAATCGGTGGCACCGAACTGCTGTTATTCAAACAGATGGGTAAAGCCACCGTTGACGGCATCCAGCTGCGTTTCACCGGCTCCATTCAGCGTGACGATACTGGCGAAGTGCAGGCCGTTGAGCTGGTTGTGCGCGGGCGACATAAAGAAGTCGATTCCGGCGAATGGAAAACCGGGGAGAGCAACACCACAAAAGTCAGCAGCACCAACAGCTACGCGAAGCTGACCATTAACGGCGAGGTGCTCTATGAGGTTGATGTGATCAACATGATTGAAATCGTTGATGGCGTGGACCTGATGGAAGAACACCGCAACGCCCTGGGCCTCTGATCTATTTTAAAGGCGCGGGCAGCCGCGCCAGTACCTTATTAACAGGAAATGACAATGAGCGAACAACAGACTGAAAAAACCGTACAGCTGGACACCCCAATCAAACGCGGTAAAACCGAAATTGCCGAAATTGTGCTGCGCAAGCCGCAGTCCGGCGCGCTGCGTGGCACCCGTCTGCAGGCGATTATGGATATGGACGTCGGCGCGATGATGACGATTATTCCCCGCATCTCCACGCCCGCGCTGACCGCTCAGGAAATGGCTGAAATGGACCCCGCCGATCTCACCGCGCTGTCGGTTGAGGTGGTCACTTTTTTGTTGAAGAAATCGGTGCTTGCCGGTTTGCCGACAGCCTGACGGTAGAAGACCTGGTGGCTGATATCGCCACCATTTTTCACTGGCCGCCGTCCGTCACTGACGTTATGCCGCTGACCGAAGTGCTGGAGTGGCGGCATAAAGCGATTCAGAGAAGCGGGGCCAGCGATGAGTGACACTAACCTGCGTTTGCAGGTAATTCTAAATGCGGTTGATAAACTCACCCGCCCATTCCGATCAGCGCAGGCCAGTTCTAAAGAGCTGGCTACCGCCATTCAGCAAAGCCGCGCAAGATTAAAAGAACTGGACGCCCAGGCGGGCCGTATTGACGGCTTCCGCAAGGCAAGCGCGCAGTTGGCCGTCACCGGCAACAGTCTTAAAGCCGCACGCGAAGAAGCGGCGAAGCTTGCCACGCAGTTCTCGGCCACTAACCGGCCGACGGCGGCGCAGGCGCGTCTGCTGGAGCAGGCAAAAAACCGCGTTAACGAGCTGCAGAGCAAATACAATGGCCTGCGTCAGTCGGTGCAGCGTCAGCGTCTTGCGCTCAATGAGGCCGGGCTGGACACCAAAAAGCTGAGCAGTGCGCAGCGGGAGCTGCGGCAGAATGCCGACGAAACCCGGCAGGCGCTGGACCGACAGCAGAAATCCCTTAAACGCCTGGGCGAGCAGCAGGCCCGTATGAACGCCGTCCGCGATCAGTATTCGCGGCGCCTTGAGGTGCGGGATCGTATTGCGGGCGCCGGAGCAACGACTACTGCCGCCGGGCTGGCGATGGGCGCGCCGGTGATGGCTGCCGTTAAAAGCTATGCCAGCATGGAAGATGCGATGAAAGGCGTGGCAAAGCAGGTTAACGGGCTGCGGGACGACAACGGCAACCGCACAAAACAGTTTTATGACATGCAGGATGCCATCAAGGCCGCCAGTGAACAGCTGCCGATGGAGAATGGCGCCATCGACTATGCCGCGCTGGTTGAAGGTGGCGCCCGCATGGGCGTGACAAACCAGAACGATTCTTATGAAGACCAGAAGCGTGACCTGCTGGCCTTTGCATCCACTGCTGCAAAGGCCGCAACGGCATTCGAGCTGCCCGCTGATGAGCTGGCGGAGGGGCTGGGGAAAATCGCGCAGCTCTATAAAGTGCCGACCCGCAATATTGAGCAGCTTGGCGATGCCCTGAACTACCTGGACGATAACGCCATGTCTAAGGGCGGCGATATCATCAATGTGCTGCAGCGTATGGGCGGCGTGGCTGACCGGCTTGATTTCCGCAAGGCGGCCGCGCTGGGTTCCACCTTCCTGTCTCTGGGCGCCGCGCCTGAAATTGCCGCCAGCGCATCAAATGCGATGGTGCGCGAACTGTCGATTGCAACCATGCAGAGCAAGCGGTTCATGGAAGGTATGGATCTGCTGAAACTCAATCCAGAAGAGATTGAAAAGCAGATGACAAAGGACGCAATGGGGACCATTCAGCGCGTGCTGGAAAAGGTCAACAAACTGCCGCAGGACAAGCGCCTGTCCGCCATGACGATGATATTTGGCAAGGAGTTTGGCGATGATGCGGCGAAGCTTGCAAACAACCTGCCGGAGCTGCAGCGACAGCTGAAACTCACCTCAGGCAATGAGGCTAACGGCTCCATGCAGAAAGAATCCGATATCAATAAGGATTCACTTTCCGCGCAGTGGTTACTTGTTAAAACGGGCGCGCAGAACGCTTTCAGTAGCCTGGGTGAAACCCTGCGCCAGCCGCTGATGGATATCATGGGGTACGTCAAAAACGTTACCGGGGCACTGCGTCGATGGGTTGAGGCTAACCCGCAGCTGGCGGGCACGCTGATGAAAGTGGCTGCAGCCACAGCTGCGATCACCGTTGTGCTCGGCACGCTGGCGGTGGCCGTGGCTGCCGTGCTGGGGCCGCTGGCGGTGATCCGTTTTGGCCTGTCCGTGTTGGGTGTAAAAACACTCCCCTCCGTTATGTCTGCAGTGACCCGCACCGGCGGCGCGCTGTCCTGGCTGGCAAATGCGCCGCTTTCCCTGTTGCGCCGTGGCCTGGCTGCATCCGGCAGCAGCGCCGGATTGCTGGCGAACTCCCTGCGTCGTTCTGCCGGGCTGGCTGGCAATGCGCTGAAAGCGCTGGCCGGTGCGCCGCTTGCTGTCCTTCGCGGCGGAATGTCTGGTATTCGCAACATTATCGGCATGGTAATGAATCCGCTGGCCGCGTTGCGCGGGGGATTATCCGCAGCCGGTGGCGTGCTGCGTTTTCTGGCGTCCGGCCCGCTGGCCCTCCTTCGCGTTGCGCTGTACGGGATTTCTGGATTGCTGGGCGCACTGCTTAGTCCGATAGGGCTCGTTGTGGCGGCGCTGGCTGGCGTGGCGCTGGTTGTGTGGAAATACTGGCAGCCGATAAGCGCATTTTTAGGCGGAGTGGTTGAAGGATTCAAAGCTGCAGCTGCGCCTATCAGTGCGGCGTTTGAGCCACTGCAGCCTGTTTTTCAGTGGATAGGTGACAAGGTCCAGGCATTGTGGGGCTGGTTTACTGATCTGCTGACGCCGATTAAATCCACCTCTGCAGAGCTGCAAAGCGCGGCGTCGATGGGGCGGCAGTTTGGGGAAGCGCTGGCGGCAGGGCTGAACATGGTCATGCACCCGCTGGATTCGCTTAAATCGGGCGTGTCCTGGCTGCTTGAAAAACTTGGCATTGTCAGCAAGGAAGCGGCCAAAGCGAAGCTTCCTGAGCAGGTCACGCGGCAGCAACCAGCCACGGTAAACACAGACGGTAAAGTGGTGCTGCCGCCTGGCGGATTCCCGCCGATGGGTTTTGCTGGCATGTACGACAGCGGCGGTACCATTCCGCGCGGCCAGTTCGGCATCGTGGGTGAGAATGGCCCAGAGATCGTAAACGGGCCCGCCAATGTCACCGGCAGGAAACGGACTGCTGATCTGGCGAGGGTGGCGGCAACGCTCAATCCTTCCCGGACGGAACCGGCCAGCGCTAAACAATATCCTGAACGCGCGATAGTTCTGCCGCCTGATAGTGTGAACGGTCCGGCAAATCTTCCGGTAATCAATCGTACTACTGAGCTGGTGAAACTGGCGGCAACGGTAAGCCCGGTTCGTGATGTAACAGCCAGCCCGGAGCAACGGCCTGAAAGCAGGTTGATGCTGCCGCCTGAGATTGTTAACGCCCCGGTAAATCGTCCTGGTCGGGATCGTGCTGCGGAGCTGGCTGATATCGCTGCGGCTGTCATGCCAGCACCGGCCCTTGCGGAAATCACGGATAACAGGGCTGACCCGATGGCTATGCGCCAGAAGGTGTTCGCTTCCGTGGTCGCTGGGGTAATGGGCCTGGCGGCTGCCCCGGCAGAAGCCGCACCACTTCATCCGTACAGTGTACCTGTCAGGACGCAACCGGCGCCGTCAGCAAAGGCAGAGAGACAGCCGCAGGTCATTAAGTACGAGATAAGCGCGCCAATTCATATTGTCGCCCAACCAGGGCAAAGCGCACAGGATATCGCCCGCGAGGTGGCCCGGCAGCTTGATGAGCGAGAGCGCAGGGCCAGGGCAAAAACACGCAGTAATTTCAGTGATCGAGGGGGTTACGAATAATGATGATGGTGCTGGGGTTGTACGTATTCATGCTGCGAACCGTACCCTATCAGGAGCTGCAGTATCAGCGCAGCTGGCGGCACGCAGCTAATAGCCGGGTAAACCGGCGCCCGACAACGCAGTTTCTTGGGCCGGATAACGATTCGCTTACGCTGTCCGGCGTCCTGCTGCCGGAGATTACTGGCGGCAGGTTGTCTTTGCTGGCGCTGGAGCAGATGGCGGAGCTGGGGAAAGCCTGGCCTCTGATTGAGGGGAGCGGGACGATTTACGGCATGTTTGTGATCGAGAGTCTGAGTCAGACAAAAACAGAATTTTTTGAGAGCGGTATGCCCCGGCGCATCGAATTTTCGCTGAGCCTGAAACGGGTGGATGAATCGTTGTCTGATATGTTTGGCAGCCTCAGCGATCAGCTCAGTAATTTGCAGGACTCCGCCACCTCTGCGATAGGCAATATGAAAAATACGGTTGGGGGGTTACTGCAGTGAATTTCACCTCTGAACTCCTGAACCTCAACAGTAAAACCCCCGGTTTCAGCATCATCATTGAAGGTAAAGATGTGACTACCGTGCTGGATGCGCGCCTGATGAGTCTGACACTGACGGATAACCGGGGCTTTGAAGCGGACCAGCTTGATCTGGAGCTGGACGACTCGGACGGGCAAATCGTTCTGCCGCGCCGGGGGGCCATTATTCAGTTTGCGCTGGGGTGGAAAGGTCAGCCGCTTTTTCCGAAAGGGGCCTTTACTGTCGATGAGATTGAGCACAGCGGCGCGCCTGACCGTCTCACAATTCGCGCGCGTAGTGCAGATTTCCGTGAAAGCCTTAACACGCGGCGTGAAAAGTCCTGGCATCAGACAACTGTGGGCGAAGTCGTGAAGGAAATCGCCGCCAGGCATAAATTAAAGATGGCGCTGGGCCAGGACCTGATGGACAAGCCTGTGGATCATCTTGACCAGACCAACGAGAGCGATGCGAGTTTCCTGATGAAGCTGGCGCGGCAGTATGGAGCGATAGCCTCAGTTAAGGACGGCAATCTGTTGTTTATCCGCCAGGGGCAGGGCAGAACGGCAAGCGGTAAGCCGCTGCCGGTTATCACCATAACCCGCCAGGCCGGTGACGATCATCGTTTTACCCTGGCCGATCGCGATGCCTATACGGGGGTAATTGCCAGCTGGCTCCATACCCGTGAGCCAAAGAAAAAAGAGACGGCAAAGGTTAAGCGCCGTCGAAAGAAAACCACTGCGGCAAAGGAGCCGGAAGCAAAACAGGGAGATTACCTGGTTGGAACGGATGAAAACGTGCTGGTACTCAACAGGACTTATGCAAACCGCAGCAATGCAGAGCGAGCGGCAAAGATGCAGTGGGAGCGCCTGCAGCGCGGGGTGGCAACATTCTCCCTGCAGCTCGCAGAGGGAAGGGCTGATCTGTATACCGAAATGCCGGTGAAGGTCAGCGGCTTTAAACAGCCAATTGATGATGCTGAATGGACCATTACCACGCTGACGCATAGTGTCAGTGCAGATAATGGTTTTACTACGACTCTGGAGCTTGAAGTTAAGATTGATGATCTCGAAATGGAGTGATATGTTCTCAAAATTGAATAATGGTGTATCATTATTGTGATTTTGGCAAAAGTGGTGGGATAACCGGAATGATGAATTGTCCAGAGTGCGGCCAGGCAGCCCACACAAGAAGCAGTTTTCAGGTATCAGCAACAACCAAAGAACGTTACAACCAGTGCCAAAATATCAACTGCGGTTGTACTTTTGTCACGCATGAAACATTTGTTAGGCATATCATTAAGCCTAATGTGATTTCTTCTGCGCCCCCACATCCGGGAAAAGATGGGCAAGGGCACATGAATTTTTAAAAAGAACCCGCTTTCAAAGCGGGATTTTTTTTGTCGCCAGTCCAAGAGCCTGTCGCCATTTTGCCGCCATTGGAATAAAAAAAGGGGCTACGTTTTCACGTAACCCCTTGTTTTATTTGGTGGAGCTGGCGGGAGTTGAACCCGCGTCCGAAATTTCTACATCCTCGGTACTACATGCTTAGTTTGTCTTTACATTCGCACGCCAGCTGCGGACAAACACGCCACTAACGAACTAGCCTGATTAGTTTTAACGCTTCAACCCCAGGCAGGGTTTCCACGCGATCTCTTTTGGGTTTGACCTCTCTTTGATCCCCGTCTTAAGAGCGGAAGCTAGGGAGAGAGGGCTCTTAGCAGGTTATTAAGCTGCTAAAGCGTAGTTTTCGTCGTTTGCGACTATTTTTTTGCGGCTTTTAACGAGGCAAACCGCCCCTCGGCATGCACCTTGGGTTTCGCAAATCCCGTCGAATCCAGAATCAGCCCCAATAGTGTTGAACTCAGTATACCAGATTTCACTTCCTCGATACCAGCCCGAAACGCTAACTTATTGAATAGTACAATAAGCGCGCAGAATCAACGTCCTGCGTTTTTCATGATACGTGCTTTGTCGAGCTGCCACTCGCGTGCTTTCAGGTCAGTACGCTTGTCGTGCTGTTTCTTACCTTTCGCCACTCCGATTTTCACTTTGCACCAGGCGTTTTTCCAGTACAAAGAGAGCGCAACTACGGTGAAGCCTTCGCGGTTGATGCGTCCGTAGAGGGATTCCAGCTCGCGCTTGTTCAGCAGCAGCTTACGGGTGCGGGTAGGATCGCAAACGTAATGTGAAGAGGCGACGGTCAGCGGCGTAAAGTTCGCGCCGAACAGGAAGGCCTCACCGTCTTTCAGGATCACGTAGCTGTCGCCGATATTGGCTTTCCCGGCACGCAGCGATTTTACTTCCCAGCCCTGCAACGCAAGGCCGGCCTCGAATTCTTCTTCGATGAAATACTCGTGGCGAGCACGCTTGTTGAGCGCAATGGTCGCCGAACCAGGTTTATGTGCTTTTTTCTTCGTCATAAGTGTCGTAAAGCCGTCGGTAATCTGATTTTAAAAAGTCACCTCATTGCGTCCTGTGAGGTCTAACGCGCTATCTTAGCACGAGATAAGGCTTAGCGTTTTTTTAACAGGTGATAAATGTTATTATTTGTCTGTTGTGTGACCATGGAAAATGCTATGCCTCAGATTAGCCGTACTGCGCTTGTTCCCTACAGCGCGGAACAAATGTATCAGTTAGTGAACGACGTTCAGTCCTATCCGGAATTTATTCCAGGATGCACCGGTAGCCGGGTGCTGGAATCCGGCCCGACTCAGATGACTGCGGCCGTGGATGTCTCCAAAGCGGGGATCAGCAAAACGTTCACCACGCGCAATACCCTGACGAGCAATCAGAGTATTTTGATGCATCTGGTGGATGGTCCGTTTAAAAAACTGATGGGAGGGTGGAAGTTTACGCCACTGAGCGCTGACGCCTGCCGCATTGAGTTTCATCTGGATTTTGAATTTACCAATAAGCTGATCGAACTGGCGTTTGGCCGAATCTTTAAAGAGCTGGCCTCGAATATGGTTCAGGCGTTCACCACGCGCGCCAAAGAGGTTTACAGTGTCGCATAAGATTGCTGTTGAGGTGGTGTATGCGCTGCCGGAGAAGCAGTATTTGCAGCGCGTGACGCTTGAAGAGGGCGCCACCGTTGAGGCGGCTATCCGGGCCTCCGGCATCCTTGAACTTCGCCGTGATATTGACCTGGCGAAGAATAAAGTCGGCATTTATAGCCGTCCGGTTAAGCTCGGTGATGTGCTGAAAGAGGGCGACAGGGTTGAAATCTATCGTCCGCTGATTGCCGACCCGAAAGAGTTGCGCCGTCAGCGAGCAGAGAAATCCGGTAAGTAGCCAAATAAACATACACAAAAAAGGTGCTCATTGAGCACCTTTTTGCGTTGCTGGCGCCTGATTATTTGGTCAGGGCAGGCTTGTTGTCGATGTTGGTCAGCACGCCGGCACTGCTGAAGGTCAGCGTCAGGGTTTGCTGGGTCACATCTTCATGACCAGGCTGCTGGCGGAATACATAGAACCACGTATTTGTGCCGAACGGATCAGACATCATCGGGGTTCCCAGGGCATAAGCGACCTGCTGTTGTGTCATACCTACGCGGATTTTGGACACATCGTTAGGAGTAAGGTAGTTCCCCTGGTTGATGTCAGGACGGTAAACCACTTTCTCCAGAGTGGAACAGCCTGCGGTCAACATCAGAAGAACCGCTGCGGCAGCGGTCAGCGTTTTACAGCGCATAGTGATTTGATTCCTTTTCGGGCCCGAGCAGTACGCGGCTCATATGTAATATGCCGATGATAATAGACCTTGCCCCACTTTGAAACTGGTCTGGCGGCGTTTTTGTTGTTCTGTATGACCCTAAGATCCCGAAAAAGTTTATGCCGCCAGCAGTTCTTTCGCATTCGCGAGCGTATTACGGGTGACTTCACTGCCCCCCAGCAGGCGTGCCAGCTCCTGCAAGCGTGAGCGTTTATCCAGCGGCTTCATGTGCGTTTCCGTCATTTCGCCATCGGTTTCCTTGCTAACAATAAAGTGGTGATGACCACAGCCGGCGACCTGCGGCAGGTGAGTCACACACATAACCTGCGTCGATTCACCCAACTGACGCAGCAGTTTGCCGACAACGGCCGCGGTCGGGCCGCTGATACCCACATCCACTTCATCGAAAATCAACGCCGGGGTTTCCATTTTACGGGCGGTAATCACCTGAATGGCCAGGGCGATACGCGACAGTTCACCGCCAGAAGCCACTTTCGAAATCGCCTGTAAAGGCTGGCCCGGGTTGGTGGTGACGCGGAATTCTACGCGGTCTGCGCCTTCCGCCGTCAGGTGATGCTCTTCAAAGCGAACATCAATAGTGAACACCCCATGCGGCATCGCCAGCGTATGCATGCTGTCGGTAATATGCTGGCTAAGCTCCAGAGCATAGTGCTGTCGCACGTCGTGCAGCCGTTTCGCCGTTTCCAGCGCCTGCTGATGATGCAGATTAACCGCCAGAGACAAGGTTTCGAGGGAATCGGCCTGATCGTCCAGCTGCTGCTGTTCCTCCAGCAGAGACTGATAGTAATTCGGCAGCTCTTCCGGGGTAACGTGATGCTTACGCGCCAGTGAAATCTGACGGGAGATGCGTTGCTCAAGCTCGAACAGACGGTTCGGGTCGAGATCCAGACGTTCACAGTAGTGGCGCAGCTCATCCCCGGCTTCTGAAATCTGAATCGCGGCTTCTTCCAGCATTTCCAATACGCCAGAAAGCTTATTGTCCATGCCGGTCAGTTCGGTAACAAGCTGACGCACGGTATACAGCTGGCTCTGCAAATTCACGTCTTCGCCATCCGCCAGCATGTTCAGGGCATTCTGGCTGATGGAAAGCAGCTGACCACTGTTGGCCAGACGCTTGTACTCCTCGTCGATTTGCTCAAATTCACCCGCCTGAGGGTTAAATTCGTTCAGCTCTTTCAACTGATATTCCAGCAGCTCGGCGCGCGCGGTACGCTCCTGGCTTTGCTGTTGATGCTGCGCAAGTTCGCGGCAGCTTTGATGCCACTGACGATAGTGCTCCGCCATGAGTTGAGTAAGCGCGTACTCACCCGCGTAGCCATCGAGCAGGGCTTTCTGCTGTTCGGGTTTGATTAGCTGCTGGTGCGCGTGCTGACCATGGATCTGGATGAGCAGCTGGCCCAGCTCGCGAAGCTGGGAAAGAGGAACCGCTGTACCATTGATAAAACCGCGGGAGCGGCCGTCACTGCTGATAACGCGACGAAGTAAACACTCACGTCCATCTTCCAGCTGGTTCGCTTCCAGCCAGCGCAGGGCGGCAGGCGTGTCTTTTAACGAGAAGCGGGCGCAGAGATCGGCACGGGCCGCACCTGTGCGCACCATATCACCCTCTGCACGACCGCCGAGGCACAAGCCGAGGGCATCAATGGCAATGGATTTACCTGCACCGGTTTCACCGGTAATCGCCGTCATTCCACTATGGAAGTCGATCTCAAGCTCACGAACAATGGCAAAGTTGCTGATGGTCAGTTGTGCCAGCATAATTGTTTTCCTGTATGAAAAACCATAACTGTGTTTGTATACAGTATAAACTGGTTTTATATACAGTAAAGCGCTGGATGTAAAATCAGAACAATTTTTTTGACCAGCCGAGTTTTGAGCTTAATGTATTGAAATAACTGTAATCTTTTGGATGGATAAGGTTCAGGTGATAATCGCAGCGGCGAATGAGGACATCTTCTCCTTCCTGAATGGGAAGCGCAATCTGGCTGTCGCAGCTGATCTCCAGGTCGCTGCGGCGATGGGAAAAACGCAGGCGGATGGTGCTGTCGCCGTTGATCACCAGCGGACGCGCCGAGAGCGTATGCGGGAACATCGGCACCAGGGTGATCGCATCCAGCGAGGGCGTCAGGATTGGGCCTCCGGCTGAAAGCGAGTAGGCAGTTGACCCCGTCGGGGTTGAAATAATCAGCCCGTCAGAGCGCTGCGAGAAAGCGAAGATTTCGTCGATATAGACTTCGAACTCGATCATGTGCGCCACTTTACCAGGGTGGAGAACCACCTCGTTAATAGCGGTGCTGATGCGCTTCTGGCAATCCTGCTGGCAGACCTGGGCTTCAAGTAAAAACCGTTTTTCACTGATATAGTGACCTTCCAGCACGTCCGCCAGCTGCTGTTGCGCATTGTCCGGGTCGAGGTCGGTCAGGAAACCAAGATTGCCACGGTTAATACCAATAACCTTAATATCATAGCGAGCCAGCGTTCGCGCCGCGCCCAGCATATTGCCGTCGCCGCCGACCACCACGGCGAGATCCGCCTGCTGGCCAATTTCCGCCAGCGTGCCGGTTCTGACGCTTTTAAGCTGCAACTCCTGGGCGATCTGCTGCTCGACCATCACTTCATAGCCTTTACCACACAGCCAGCGATACAACATTTCATGTGTCGTCAATGCGGTAGGGTGACGCGGATGGCCGACGATCCCAATACACCTGAAATGATTATTCATTTTCTGGAGGTCCTTGTGCCTGATGAATGATGACAATCTGCCTTGTTCCCTTGAATCCAGGAAACTGATCCCCATAATAAGCGAAGTTAGCGAGATGAATGCAGAAAAACGCGGAGAAATTCATGAGTAGTAAAGAACAGAAAACGCCTGAGGGGCAAGCCCCTGAAGAAATTATCACGGAACAGCACGATGAAGTTGAGGCAGTAGAGCCAGACACGTCTGCTGAGCAGGTGGACCCGCGCGATGAAAAAATTGCCAATCTGGAAGCTCAGTTGGTAGAAGCGCAGAATCGCGAACGCGATGGCGTACTGCGTATCAAAGCGGAAATGGAAAACCTGCGCCGTCGTACCGAGCTGGACGTTGAAAAGGCGCACAAATTTGCGCTGGAGAAATTCGTCAACGAACTGCTTCCGGTGATCGACAGCCTGGATCGCGCGCTGGAAGTGGCGGATAAAGCTAATCCGGATAATGCGGCGATGATTGAAGGCATCGAGCTGACGCTGAAATCCATGCTGGATGTGGTGCGTAAGTTCGGTGTTGAAGTGATTGCCGATACGGATGTACCACTGGATCCAAACGTTCACCAGGCCATTGCGATGGTGGAATCCGAAGACGTTGCCGCGGGTAACGTGCTGGGCGTGATGCAGAAAGGGTATACCCTGAACGGTCGTACTATTCGCGCTGCGATGGTGACCGTGGCGAAAGCGAAAGCGTAATTTGCCGACCCGTAGTGCCGGGTGGCGGCTTCGCCTTACCCGGCCTACAACATTACTCGGCGATACTTTCGCGTAAAGGTTTAACGGGCAGGACCTTCACCTGCTTAATCATATTGTCCTGAACGTCCAGAATATCAATATCATACTGCTCAATGCGCACGCGCGTGCCTGCCGCCGGGATCTCTTCCAGCGCTTCCAGGATCATTCCGTTCATCGTCCGCGCTTCGTCTTCCGGCAAATGCCAGTTAAACGCTTTATTGATTTCACGAATGTTGGCGCTGCCGTCGATAAGCACTGACCCGTCGTTTTGCGGGGTGACTTCTTCTGCAAGGGAAGGCGACATTGACGTGGTAAAGTCCCCGACAATCTCTTCCAGAATATCTTCGACCGTCACCAGTCCCTGTATGTCGCCGTATTCATCCACCACCAGACCGACTTTCTTCTTGTTTCGCTGGAACTTCACCAGCTGCGTGCTGAGTGGGGTGCCTTCCGGCACGTAGTAAATTTCGTCGGCGGCGCGCAGCATCACCTCTTTGGTGAACTCGTTTTTCTCAGTCATCAGACGATAGGCCTCGCGCACACGCAGCATGCTGATGGCATCGTCGAGAGAATCGCGATAGAGGACGATACGCCCGTGCGGGGAGTGCGTCAGCTGGCGGACAATGGCCTTCCAGTCGTCGTTAATATCAATCCCGACGATTTCATTGCGCGGCACCATGATGTCGTCAACGCTGACCTTTTCCAGATCCAGCACCGACAGGAGCATGTCCTGATTGCGACGGGAGATCTGCGAGCGGGATTCGTTCACGATGGTACGCAGTTCGTCTTTGCTGAGCGCGCTACTGATGGTGACGTCTGCCTTTATACCAACCATGCGCATCAGCACCCGTGTCACCATATTCAGCAGCCAGACCAGCGGCATCATCAGAATAAGCAGCGGTGCTAACAGGAAACTGCTCGGGTAGGCGACTTTTTCCGGGTAAAGCGCCGCGATGGTTTTGGGCAGCACTTCCGCAAACACCAGTACCACAAACGTGAGCACACCTGTGGCAATCGCCACGCCTGCGTTGCCGTACAGACGCATCCCGACGATGGTGCCCAGTGCAGAGGCGAGAATATTGACCAGGTTGTTACCGATAAGCACCAGGCTAATCAGACGGTCCGGCTTACGCAGAAGCTTTTCGACACGACGCGCGGCACGGTTACCCTGCTTGGCGCGATGACGTAACCGGTAGCGGTTCAGCGTCATCATGCCGGTTTCAGAGCCAGAGAAATAAGCGGAGATGACCACCATGATGACCAGAATGACGATCAGCGTGGTGGTAGAGATGTGTTCCAGGGGGAACTCCTTTTGTTACTTAGCCAGCAAATTGCTGTATGAAGCGGCTACCAAAATAGGCAAGCGTGAGAATGCCCGCACCCGCAACGTTAAACCAGACCACGCGACGACCGCGCCAGCCTTCATGATAATGGCCCCATAACAGGACAATATAGACAAACCACGCGATGATGGAGAGGACCGCTTTATCGATATTCTCCACGCTGAACAGGTTCTTCATATAAAACAAGCCCGTGCACAGCGTCAGCGTCAGCAAAACCACGCCGACCTGGGTGATGTGGAACATCTTACGCTCAATCACCATCAGCGGCGGCATTTCATGGTTAAACGCCAGCTTTTTATTTTTCAGCTGGTAGTCGATCCAGGCGAGCTGCATGGCGTAAAGGGCGGCGATGATCAGCGTCGCGTAGGAGAACAGCGACAGGCCAATATGCACCAGCATCCCCGGCGTGGCTTCCAAGTGAGTAATAAACTCATTGGGCATGAACGTGGCTAACGCCAGGTTGATCAGCGCAAAGGCGTAGACTATCGGCAGCAGCAGCCAGCCACGATTTTTAGACGCGACAATGGTCATGACCGTACAGATCATCAGGCTGACCAGCGAGCCGACGTTCAGCACGCTCAGATTTTGCACGCTGCCGTCGCCGGGAATGATGCGTGATTCCAGCGCAAACGCATGGCTAATCAGTGCGATCACTGCCGAAAGAATAGCCATGCGCCGCCAGCCGCTGTTTTTTTGCAGCAGGCCAGGAATGATCAGCGCGAGGCTGACAGAGTAGGCAACAAGGGCGATCAGTGCGAAAACAGGCATATAGGCGTCGACAGTTGTCTTAATAAGAAAGAGAAGCAGTATAACGTTACGTGACGCCTGCTCCAACCGTTGCATAACAACAAAGGCGCCTTCATGTTATACTCCGGCAAAATTCTGTGTATGTGTCGCCCAGGCGACCTAACGTTTCTACCCCAGGCGAGAGACAATGTTTGATAATTTAACCGATCGTTTGTCGCGCACGCTGCGCAACATCAGCGGCCGTGGACGCCTCACCGAAGAGAACATCAAGGAAACGCTGCGCGAAGTGCGCATGGCGCTGCTGGAAGCAGACGTTGCGTTGCCGGTCGTGCGTGATTTTATCAACCGCGTGAAAGAGAAAGCGGTTGGTCATGAAGTTAACAAGAGCCTGACTCCGGGTCAGGAGTTCGTCAAAATCGTCCGTAACGAGCTGGTTTCGGCGATGGGCGAAGAGAATCAGGTGCTTAACCTGGCGGCTCAGCCACCGGCCGTCGTGCTGATGGCGGGTCTGCAAGGTGCGGGTAAAACCACCAGCGTCGGTAAGCTGGGGAAATTCCTGCGCGAAAAGCACAAGAAAAAAGTGCTGGTGGTTTCGGCGGACGTGTATCGCCCGGCGGCGATCAAACAGCTGGAAACGCTGGCCGAGCAGGTTGGCGTAGACTTCTTCCCGTCCGACGTGGCGCAGAAGCCTGTTGACATCGTTAACGCGGCGCTGAAAGAGGCGAAGCTGAAATTCTACGACGTGCTGCTGGTGGATACCGCCGGTCGACTGCACGTTGACGAAGCGATGATGGACGAAATCAAGCAGGTTCATGCTTCTATCAATCCGGTAGAGACCCTGTTTGTTGTCGACGCCATGACCGGTCAGGATGCGGCGAACACCGCGAAAGCGTTTAACGAAGCCCTGCCGTTAACCGGCGTGGTGCTGACCAAAGTCGACGGCGACGCTCGCGGCGGTGCGGCGCTGTCTATTCGTCATATCACCGGTAAGCCAATTAAGTTCCTCGGCGTGGGCGAGAAAACCGAAGCGCTGGAGCCGTTCCACCCGGATCGTATTGCCTCCCGTATCCTCGGCATGGGCGACGTGCTGTCGCTGATCGAAGATATCGAAAGCAAGGTTGACCGCGCGCAGGCTGAAAAACTCGCCAGCAAGCTGAAAAAAGGTGACGGTTTCGATCTGACCGACTTCCTTGAGCAACTGCGTCAGATGAAAAACATGGGCGGTATGGCAAGCCTGATGGGTAAACTGCCGGGTATGGGGCAGATCCCGGACAACGTCAAATCCCAGATGGATGACAAAGTGCTGGTGCGTATGGAGGCAATCATCAACTCGATGACGCTGAAAGAGCGCGCGAAGCCAGAAATCATCAAAGGTTCCCGCAAGCGCCGTATCGCAGCCGGTTGCGGCATGCAGGTCCAGGACGTTAACCGCCTTCTGAAACAGTTCGACGACATGCAGCGCATGATGAAGAAAATGAAGAAAGGCGGCATGGCGAAGATGATGCGCGGCATGAAAGGCATGATGCCGCCCGGTTTTCCTGGGCGATAATCGCTTTTGAGATTGCTTTTTGCCCGAAAATGAGTAAAATTTTCGGGCTTTTAATATGACACCCGGGCTCCGTTCCTCGATGGGGCCCGGTTGTTTTATTCACACAAGAGGATGTTATGGTAACTATTCGTTTAGCACGTCACGGCGCTAAAAAGCGTCCGTTCTACCAGGTTGTTGTGACTGACAGCCGTAATGCACGCAACGGTCGCTTCATTGAGCGCGTTGGTTTCTTCAACCCACTGGCCTCTGGCGCAGAAGAAGAAACTCGTCTGGATCTGGATCGTATCGCTCACTGGGTTGGCCAGGGCGCTACTGTTTCCGATCGCGTTGCTACGCTGATCAAAGCAGCAAACAAAGCAGCTTAATCTGTCACGGTGGTCATGATGAGCAATAAAGCACCTGTTGAACCGATCGTATTGGGAAAAATGGGTTCTTGCTACGGTATCCGTGGTTGGCTCAGAGTGTTTTCCTCCACTGAAGACGCTGATAGCATTTTTGATTACCAGCCCTGGTTTATCCAGAAAGCCGGTAAGTGGGAAGAGGTCGAGCTGGAAAGCTGGCGTCACCACAATCAGGACATCATCATCAAGCTGAAAGGCATTGACGATCGAGATGCCGCGAATGCGCTGACTAATTGTGAAATTGTCGTGGATTCGTCGCAGTTGCCGCAACTGGAAGAGGGTGACTACTACTGGAAAGACCTTATGGGTTGCCAGGTAGTGACCACTGAAGGCTACAGCCTGGGGAAAGTCATCGACATGATGGAAACCGGGTCAAATGACGTTCTCGTCATTAAGGCAAACCTGAAAGATGCATTTGGCATCAAGGAGCGGTTGGTCCCGTTCCTCGATGGACAGGTTATCAAGAAAGTCGATCTCACTACTCAAACCATTGAAGTAGATTGGGATCCTGGTTTTTAAATTCTCCGGATAAACGGTAAAAGACGGCGCTATGTGGATTGGCATAATTAGCCTGTTTCCTGAAATGTTCCGCGCGATTACCGATTACGGGGTAACTGGCCGGGCAGTTAAGAATGGCCTGCTGAGCATCCAGAGCTGGAGTCCTCGTGACTTCACGCATGACCGGCACCGTACCGTGGACGATCGTCCTTACGGCGGCGGACCGGGGATGTTGATGATGGTGCAACCCTTACGGGACGCCATTCACACAGCAAAAGCCGCGGCAGGTGAAGGCGCGAAGGTGATTTATCTGTCACCTCAGGGACGCAAGCTTGATCAAGCGGGCGTGAGCGAACTGGCGACGAATCAAAAGCTGATTCTGGTCTGTGGTCGCTACGAAGGGATAGATGAGCGCGTAATTCAAACCGAGATTGACGAAGAATGGTCTATCGGCGATTACGTTCTCAGCGGTGGTGAGCTACCAGCAATGACGCTGATTGACTCCGTCGCCCGGTTTATTCCGGGGGTTCTGGGCCATGAAGCTTCGGCAACGGAAGATTCCTTTGCCGATGGATTGCTGGACTGTCCACACTATACTCGTCCTGAAGTGTTAGAAGGGATGGAAGTCCCGGCAGTGTTACTGTCTGGAAACCATGCCGAGATACGTCGCTGGCGTTTGAAGCAGTCGCTGGGCCGAACCTGGCTTAGAAGACCTGAACTTCTGGAAAACCTGGCTCTGACTGAAGAGCAAGCAAAGTTGCTGGCCGAGTTCAAAACTGAACACGCGCACCAGCAGCATGAACATGATGGGAAAGCGTAATACGCTCCCGAATATCAGTTTACCCAGGATAAGAGATTAAATTATGAGCAACATTATTAAGCAACTTGAACAAGAGCAGATGAAGCAGGACGTACCTTCCTTCCGTCCAGGTGACACCGTGGAAGTGAAAGTATGGGTTGTTGAAGGTTCCAAAAAACGTCTGCAGGCATTCGAGGGCGTGGTTATCGCTATTCGTAACCGCGGTCTGCACTCTGCATTCACTGTTCGTAAAATTTCCAACGGCGAAGGCGTTGAGCGTGTCTTCCAGACTCACTCTCCGGTAGTTGACAGCATTGCTGTTAAACGTCGTGGTGCTGTACGTAAAGCTAAACTGTACTACCTGCGTGAGCGTACTGGTAAGTCTGCTCGTATTAAAGAGCGTCTGAACTAAGATTCGCTTAAGCGACATCCTGTCAGAAAGGGCTGGCCGAAAGGCTGGCCCTTTTTTTATCCCATCGCACCTCTCGCGTTAACCCTTCCGTCATAAATCATTTACAATGTTCGCCTCTTGGGTGGAGGGTAAGTGGATAACGTACTGCATCAGCATAGCTGGAAACGCGCAGCGGCATTGACCGCGCTGTTTGCGATCCTGCTGATCGTCGTGGCGCCGCTGATCTCCGTCTCGCTGCAAAAAGATCCCATGAGCGCCATGCCGGGTATGCACCATGACATGAGCATGATGTCGATGGACGAGCATCATGGGGATATGCCGCATTCCATGCCAGTTGACCATGCGGAAGCCTGCGGCTACTGCGTGCTGTTAGCGCATGTGCCGGGCGTGATGCTGGCGCTTATCGTTCTGCTCAGCGTGGTGTTGCAGCGGCTGCGCATGAAGCCGCCTCGTCAGGCGGTCAGCCACTGGCACTTTTTCCCCTGGCTTTACCCCGATACCCGCGCGCCGCCGCGTCGGTCTGCTTTCTCCCTTTAAAACAAAATCACTCACTTTTTGCCTTAAAAAGGAAAAGTATGACTACCTGCACTCCGCGCGCGGCATGGGGAAACCTGCTGCGTCGCCTCCATTTCTATATCGGGCTGTTTGTTGGTCCGTTTATTTTCTTCGCAGCGCTGACCGGTACGCTGTATGTCGCCACGCCGCAGCTTGAAAATGCGCTGTACCATCATGCACTCCACACGGATGCCGTGGGTGAGGCGCAGCCTCTTGCTGCACAGATTGCCGCGGCCGAAAAGGCCGTAGAATCAGATCTGCGTCTGCATGCCGTTCGTCCGGGGCTGGAAGAGGGCGAAACGACCCGCGTGATGTTTGCCGACCCGGCGCTGGGTCCCTCCGAGCATCGGGCTATTTTTATTGATCCCGCCAGCCTTGAGGTTCGAGGGGATATGACTGTGTACGGCACCAGCGGGATTTTACCGCTGCGTCAGACTATCGATTATCTGCATACCTCGCTGATGCTGGGCAACCTCGGGCGCCTCTATAGCGAGTTAGCCGCCTCGTGGATGTGGGTTGCTGCCCTGGGCGGGATCGCGCTGTGGTTCTGTACCCGACCGAAGCGCCGTATTAACAATCGTTTCCAGAATCGTCGTCGCCTGCATGTGATCTTAGGCTGGACGTTACTGGCGGGAATGCTGCTGTTCTCAGTCACCGGGTTAACCTGGTCACAATGGGCCGGTGGCAACGTCGATAAGCTGCGTGCAGAGATGAACTGGCTGACGCCGCAGGTAAACACCACCCTTTCCGGTGCGCCGGAAATGATGGATGAACACGCCGAACATCGTGGTCATCACGGCGGAATGTCGATGCCTGAAATGCCTGTTGAACTGTCGCTTTTTGACAGCGTATTGCAGGCCGCCCGCCAGTCAGGAATTGATGCTAACAACGTTGAGATCCGTCCGGCAAGCAGGGTCGACCAGGCCTGGACGGTGACGGAAATCGATCGCCGCTGGCCGACGCAGGTTGATGCCGTTGCCGTGGACCCCCACTCTCTGAAGGTGCTGGACAGGACTCGCTTTGGGGATTTCCCGCTGATGGCTAAACTCACCCGCTGGGGCGTGGATTTCCATATGGGGATCCTGTTTGGTCTGGCAAATCAGCTGCTGCTCATCGCGTTTGGCGTTGCGCTGTGCGTGCTGATTATCTGGGGATACCGGATGTGGTGGATGCGTCGTCCTGCGACGTCAGCCGCGAACCCGGTACAGACGCTCTGTCAAAGCTGGCTGGCATTGCCGCTGTGGGGAAGGGGAGTGACGTTCATGATAAGCCTCCTGCTGGGGCTGGCGTTGCCGGTAATGGGCGTCAGTCTGGCTGTATTTATCGTGATTGACTGGCTGCGCTGGCGAGCGGCTTCAGGCGTGTCGCTCGCCGGCACATCCGCTAAATAGCCTTAAGGCGTGCTGATAACTACCGCAACACGGCGGTTTTCAGCGCGCCCTTGCGCAGTACGGTTGCTGCTGAGAGGGTATTTTTTGCCTAAACCCCGCGTAGTGAGGTTGCTGCGCGGGATGTTCGCGCCCTTCGCCCAGGCATCCGCTACAACATTGGCACGTTTTAACGAAAGCGCTTCGTTGTAGCTCTCTTCGCCATAGTTATCCGTATGGCCGTCCATCCGGGCGTGATTCAGACCGGTTGCCGCCAGACGTGAGGCCATAGTCTGGATCTGCGTTTCACTTTCCGGACGCAGTCTGGCGTCATTTTTATCAAACAGGATCTTATCCGACAGGCCCAGGGACCAGTCGCCATTCAGTTCGTTAAAGCCGTAGGACTTCATGGCCGCGATTTGCTCTGGTGTGAATTTACCCTCCGGCGTCTGGCACCCGGACATAACCAGAGATGCCAGTAACAACGGCGCGAAGTATCGCTTCAACATATCGTCTTCCTTTCAGGGTATTGGTTTCGAACGCTGGTTTTTGACCAGGTACATATTGCGATCGGCTTGCTCAAGCAATGCCTCGACGGAGGCATTTTCCCACGCCAGAGCAAAGCCAATGCTGAGTGACATTGATGCTGTGTGTCCGTTATGCAGATCAAACGGACGGATAAATTGCTGCGACAGCGCAGCGCAAATATATTCGACCTCACGCGCTGTGTGGACGCCATAAAGGATCATGGCAAACTCGTCGCCGCCAAGACGGTAAGACTGATGACGTTTTTCGCCAAATTCGACCATCCTTTTTGCGGCTTCGACCAGTACGCAGTCGCCCGCGGCATGGCCCCAGGTGTCGTTAATAAACTTGAAGTTATCACCGTCTAGGAAGAGCAGGGCAGAATTGGTCTTTGCCGAAGCGTCATTCATTAAGGCCGCAATGTTGTTGCGAAACGCGGCGCGGTTTGCAAGCCCCGTGAGCGGATCGTGCATGGCGGTACGCAACAGTTGAGCGTTTTTCGCCTGTAGCTTGAGCTGCCACTCTTCCATTTCATCCAGCAGGCTGTTGAAGTCTTCACCAAACTGGTGGAACTCTTCAATGCGGCCTTCCGTTACCCGGCGAGAGAAGTTGCGGTTGGTACGGACGTCATGCACAACGTCAGTGATGTTTTGCATTTCAACAACCATGCCATGATGTAGCGAGCGGGTGATGGTCAATGCGACGGCAGAGGCAAAAAGAATGCAGCCGGTGAGGACCGCAAATGAGAGCCAGATAAAGTGGCTAATCAGGCTATCTCGTGCGGTCAGACGAATTTCGCCAATCACATTACCGTTATGTATGATGGGCTGTGCGACAGGAACAGGGAACAACCACCGGTTGACCAGCGCGCCCAGCGTGTCGGTATTATCCGCCGGGTTCCACGACCACCAGGCAAACCGTTTATGATGTGCATTAAGCACTTCCGCCACGGCAAATTGCCCCTGCTTGCCGAGGGTCGCCAGCGTTTCATTTGCCGCCACGGCATCGTTGAATACCAGAGAGGCCTCAAGGCTGTGGCTCATGGTGGCGCCGGTGAGTTCGAGGTTTTTTTGCGCGTATTGCTTTAATGTCACCACGGAAGCGAAACACAGCAGCAACCATATAAACGTCATCGTTATAATGACGCTTATCATGCTGATTCGCCGCAACGTTCTTTTAAACGTCGGACGCGGTGTTGGTGTGACTTCCTTATTCATGCTTCTTATTCCGTGCGAGCATTAATACATCCGGATTGACTCTTACGCCACTGCGCGTCAGCGCATCCAGATTTACGGAAAACCTGACCTTGTTGTGCTCTATTATCAGACAAAATGCGCTGCCAATAACGCATTCAGGATTTTGCTCTGACATTAATAGCAACGCCTGGCCCTGATATTGATTTATTATTTCCTGTTGTTTTGCCGGTGATTCGCTCCCGAAATAGAGGGCATCGCACCTTGCTGTGAGTGCTTCCCGATCGCTATGCACAATGACAGGACTATAGGGCAACGGGTTATTTACATCTTCACTGCTGAGCGCCTGTCTGTAACGGGAAGAGGCATAAATACAGAGCTTAGGCTGGCCGGAAAGTGCTGGCCATCGGGTGTAGCTTACAATACCAGAAACAATCGAACGTACCGATTTATCTGTTTCCGTGAGCGAGCCTGCCCTTGCAGGGTTCACCAAAATGAACAGCATTAGCGCCAGGGGGAGGTGAAGCAAAGCGATCAAGAATGTATTTCTCATCAGAATCCGCCAAACCGCCCCGGAAATAGATGCCCTTATGAATTTCCGGCAGAATACCATTCTTTCTCAAAGCCGTCATTATGTCAGAAATATCCCTGTCTTGACCTAAGCTAAATCTTACAGAGCACGATATTCAAAGTAATTTAGGCAGGCTCAATTAAGTCTGCTGGAATTCATACTTTTATTCATTTTTTGTTGCCAGGATTTATGTAGCCACGCAACTTTCCCTCAATTCACCCGAGGATAATTAAGCTAACGGCCAGCGCCGGGATAGCGTGCCTGGTGTGAGCGTAGACTGGCGTTAAAAGCGTATGTGTAATTTTATGTTTACGATTTTAACCTGTAATTTGGCATTTAAATGGCTGCTGTAAAATAATCTGTACGTATTTTGGATTGAAATCTTTACTTGATGTGTTATCGTTGTGTCACCTCTTCGAGGAAAACCACTATCGCAAACGAGTTTTACAGGATCGCAATCATGCAAAAAGACGCGCTGAACAACGTACATATCACTGACGAACAGGTGTTAATCACCCCGGATCAACTGAAGGCGGAATTCCCGCTGAGCGTCGCGCAGGAAGCTCAGATTGAGCACTCTCGCCAGACCATTTCTGACATTATCGCAGGCCGCGATCCGCGCCTGCTGGTGGTATGTGGTCCTTGCTCCATTCACGATCCTGAAACCGCCATTGAGTACGCTCGTCGATTTAAAGCATTAGCGGAGGAGGTCAGCGATAGCCTCTATCTGGTGATGCGCGTCTATTTTGAAAAGCCACGTACTACGGTTGGCTGGAAAGGATTGATCAACGATCCGCACATGGATGGCTCGTTTGATGTGGAAGCGGGCCTGAAGATTGCGCGTCGCCTGCTGGTGGAGCTGGTCAGCATGGGGCTGCCGCTGGCAACCGAAGCGCTGGATCCGAACAGCCCGCAGTACCTCGGCGATCTGTTTAGCTGGTCTGCGATTGGGGCGCGCACCACCGAGTCACAAACCCACCGCGAGATGGCGTCTGGCCTGTCTATGCCGGTTGGTTTTAAAAACGGTACCGACGGCAGCCTGGCCACGGCGATTAACGCCATGCGCGCCGCCGCTATGCCCCATCGTTTTGTCGGGATCAACCAGGCGGGCCAGGTATGCCTGCTGCAAACGCAGGGCAATCCGGACGGGCATGTGATCCTGCGCGGTGGTAAAGCGCCAAACTACAGCCCGGCGGATGTCGCGCAGTGTGAAAAAGAGATGGAACAGGCGGGACTGCGTCCGGCGCTGATGGTAGATTGCAGTCATGGTAATTCGAATAAAGATTACCGTCGCCAGCCTGCGGTTGCAGAATCTGTGATTGCACAGATTAAAGATGGTAACCGTTCAATTATCGGCCTGATGATTGAAAGTAATATTCATGAAGGCAATCAGTCATCGGAACAGCCGCGTAGCGCGATGAAGCCCGGCGTCTCCGTCACGGATGCTTGCATCAGCTGGGAAACCACTGATGCGCTACTGCGTGAGATCCACAAAGATTTGAACGGCCAGCTGGCGACGCGTCTGGCATAAGAGGATAGTTATGGTTGCTGAATTGACCGCATTACGCGATCAAATTGATGAAGTGGATAAGGCGTTGCTGGACCTGCTGGCGCGCCGCATGGCACTGGTTGCTGAGGTCGGCGAAGTTAAAAGCAAATACGGCCTGCCAATTTACGTTCCGGAGCGTGAGGCCTCTATGCTCGCCTCCCGCCGTAAAGAGGCACAGGCGCTGGGCGTTTCACCGGACTTAATTGAAGATGTCCTGCGTCGTGTGATGCGGGAATCCTATTCAAGCGAAAACGACAAGGGCTTCAAAACTCTCTGTCCGTCGCTGCGTCCGGTGGTGATTGTCGGTGGCGGCGGCCAGATGGGGCGTCTGTTTGAAAAAATGCTGACGCTTTCTGGCTATCAGGTGCGCATCCTGGAAAAAGAGGACTGGCCGCATGCGCCGGAACTCATGAAGGATGCCGGAATGGTTATCGTCAGCGTACCGATTCATGTGACGGAGCAGATTATCGCGAAACTTCCTCCGCTGCCGGAAGATTGCATTCTGGTGGATCTGGCGTCCGTTAAAAATGGCCCTCTACAGGCAATGCTGGCGGCGCACACCGGGCCCGTGCTTGGGTTACACCCGATGTTTGGCCCGGACAGCGGCAGCCTGGCGAAGCAGGTAGTGGTTTACTGCGACGGTCGTCAGCCGGAAGCGTATCAGTGGTTCCTGGAACAGATTCAGGTCTGGGGGGCACGTTTGCACCGTATCAGTGCGGTTGAGCACGATCAGAACATGGCGTTTATTCAGGCGCTGCGCCACTTTGCAACCTTCGCCTATGGTCTGCACCTGGCGGAAGAGAACGTTCAGCTTGAACAATTGCTGGCGCTTTCCTCGCCAATTTATCGTCTGGAGCTGGCGATGGTCGGGCGACTGTTTGCCCAGGATCCACAGCTTTACGCCGACATCATCATGTCGTCTGAAAATAACCTGGCGCTGATCAAGCGCTACTATCAGCGTTTTGGCGAAGCGATCACCTTGCTGGAACACGGCGATAAACAAGCGTTTATCGACAGTTTCCGTAAAGTGGAGCACTGGTTCGGTGATTACGCCACGCGATTCCAGAGTGAAAGCCGCACGCTGTTGCGCCAGGCAAATGACAGTCGCCAGTAATCTGATGATGTATATACTGAAAGCCAGCAATGCTGGCTTTTTTCATATAATGGGTGGATGTGGTTTATCAACCATTTAAATTATCACTAATAAAAACAGTAATTTAAAAAAGCTGTAACCATCTGGAACCGTTTCTAATACCCCGAAGTGTGGACGCAATGTGGACACTCCGGGGGGAGCAGAACCTACAGCGATATCCCTCCTGAAAGCGGATTCAATGCCACGGCATTTTGCAGGTACTCCGGTGACAAATGCGCATAAGTCATCGTCTGCTGGATGTTTGCATTACCCAGTATTTGCTGTAATGAAATGATGTTACCCCCGTTCACCATGAAATGACTTGCGAAGGTATGACGCAAAATATGCGTTGCCTGATTTGCAGGAATATCAGGTTTAACCATCTTCAGCACTTTGCAAAAACTCACGTAATCGATGTTGAACAGATTCCCGCTGGTATTCTTCTTTATCAGCGATTCAAGCTCAGAAGAAATCGGTACAGTGCGCTTTTTTGCGTTTTTGATTTTCAGGAATGTCACGCGCCCGTTTACTATTTGTGCCGGTTTGAGTGTTGCCAGCTCTGACCACCGCCCGCCGGTACTAATCCCCAGCAGGGCAACCAGCAGATCCTCACCTGTAAATGACTTAAGCAGCAGCGCACTTTCTGCTTTGTTAAGGAAAGCCATTTCAGGGTTAGCCTCTGCCAATGGTGGCAAACCATGAACGGGGTGCACCCCAGCAAACTCTTAAAGTTGAATCAGCTTCGTGAACATGCCTGATACAAGAAAGAGGGTATACCGAAAACGCGTGTCAGTGAGGGTAACGAATGTTATCGATTTAACTGAGTGGGTAGCAAATTATGTAATGTTGAGTTTCCAGTTGATGCTGGATGACGCCGACTGCGGTATGACAATCATGAACTGGAAAGAACTAAGCGAGAAGGGGCTGGTTTTCAGAATTAATCACGAAATTTTATACCCGCCAGGGCTGGCTGTTGGATATGAAATGACTAACGGTGTTTCGGCTGGGGCTTCGTGGCTGATAACGGAGCCTGGCAATATTCAGACGAGCTTGTTGATGATGCTAAAAAAATGGGTGGTTAAAATGAGCCATACGCGAATAATGCCAGCACCGCCGGTGCTGAAATTTGCTTTCAGCGCCGGTGGTGTTGAACAACGAGCGCGGCGAGGCGTTAGCCTCTAAGTCGATAAAATCAGAGTCAGGAAAGTAGATTGAAGTAAAAACGTCCATTATGATGACCCCAAAGGTTAGCCCAAAAGGAAATTAGGACAATGAGCGTTGGATTAATTACGGACGAGCCAGGACGTTTCTACACCTTCCAGTCAACATTACCAGCCGGTGAATACTTCGAATTTCGCCCCCGCAATCCTCCACTGAATTCAAAACCCATTGTTGATGACGAAACCGGGATGTGTATTGGCTATTCAGTCTCTCAGGCTCCCGGTTTATGGCAGATTTATGATACCGACGGCATGTTTGTCAGGCTGGAAGAAGCGCCACTAGAAGCCCCCCTGACTGACCCAACAGACATCGTATTAATTGCCTTGGGTGCATTTCGTCTTTTTCGGGCTGGTAAAGCGTTACTGGAGAGTGGAGTTAAAACCGCTGTAACTGTGAGGCTCAGTGAGGCTACTATCAGTCTCTTACGTGGTCAGCTGAAAATGGGGTTATCTGCACGAACCCTTAAAATGACCGCAACTCCTGCTAAACATATGCTTAATCCCGCGCGATATGTGCCCTTGCAACTTCAGGAAAAAGTTATTCGCTACGGCAAAAGAACGCCAGATCCTCAAAAGGCTCAAGGTCTTTTTCGTTACGAATCTGAGATATATAAACTTGTTGAGAATCGGGCGAAAAAAGGAACCTATTATTATAAAAAATATATGATAGAAGTATTGGTGCGTGAGAAAGACTGGACAATAACTCATTTTTTATACAAGTGATGGGGGGAATATGATTGAGATAATTAGCGACAGGAAAATTTTACGGATTTCCCCCTTTGGGCGTGATAATACCCCTGACATACCAGAGTATGACTGGATACATACCTATGTGGAGTACGAACTACCCGAGCTTAAAACACAATATCAGGCATCCTTTAATGTCGGAGAGCTTAATGCTCTTAAAGCTAAACTCAGGGAGTTACATAGAAGTTTAGTTGATGGCACGAAGGCTCGTGAGGTGATTTTTGATAGCACAGAAAATCAGTTAAATCTTGTGTTTTCACCATCATCAACAGGGCGTGGGGTGCTTTTAACATTAACGCTAAGGCCGGAAAATCCTGCTGAAAGCGTCGTAGTCAGTGATAGTCTTGGAATGGATGAAAGTTATTTTCCTGCAATACTTTCCGGGCTGGACGAAATCATTAATTGGACGAGTTGATTCGCAATTTTAGATGTGCATGCATCAGTGGATGAGTTTGCATTCATTTTTTATTCCAGTTTTTGCCAGCCAGTGACAGCGCTGGTGCGGCTCAAAGGCGCAGGCCATGCGCGCCGCACAGGCAAGGAGCTGTATCATCAGTGCTCAAACATCATTTGCAGTTGCACGTTCATCACCACTGAGACGGTCGAGAGCTTTATCGTTTCGCCGGGTGAAGTAGTACCAGCGCCGCCGCACCCGACGCAATCAGGCCAGCAACAAATCCACTGGATGTGACCAAAAGAAAGCCCTGCACATGGCAGGGCTTTTTCGATGCGTGGACGACGTGTGGACATCGTCAGAAACAAATCCTTTTGTTTCAGCCTTTTGCGTCTAAAATTAAAACAGCAATGCTGGCTTTTTTCATTTTGGGGAACAGTCATGGCTGAACCGCAACTGCTGTTGAACTATACCGGGCATCTGCCCGAATGCCCGACGTGGAGTGCTGAAGAAAAGGCGCTCTACTGGGCGGATATTCTGGAAGGGGAGATTCATCGGTACCATCTGCCCACCGCGGAACACTCGGTGCTCTCATTCCATGAAGAAGTTGGGTGTTTTGCCCTGCGTGAACGCGGCGGATTTATCGTCGCGATGCGAAACGCCATCTGGCTGACCGATAAACACGGCCTGCTCCAGCGTAAGGTTTGCGATAACCCGTCCAACCCGCAGCTTGCACGCTTTAACGATGGAGGCACCGACCATCAGGGACGGTTATATGCGGGCACGTTCTGGGGGCCGGGAGATTATAACGGCGCCATGTTGATGCGTATCGACAACGACCTGACACCGAAAGTGATCCAGTGCGATATTCAGGGGCATAACGGTTTAGCGTTTAGCCCTGACAAACGGTGGATGTTTACTTCTGATACGCCGAACGGTGTGATCTACCGTACGCCGCTTGATAAGCAGGGGGAACCCGGTAAGCGCGAAGAGTTTCGCCGTTTTAGCGAGGGAGAGGGTATACCCGACGGAGCGGCAATGGATGAGGAAGGCTGCTACTGGAGCGCACTGTTTGACGGCTGGCGTATCGCACGGTTTTCACCGCAAGGCGAACAGCTGGAAGAATACCGGCTGCCGGTACGCTGCCCGACAATGGTCTGCTTTGGCGGCGACGATATGAAAACGCTGTTTATCACCACCACGCGGGAAAATATGGAGGCGGAGGAGCTGGCGAAATACCCGCTTTCCGGTGCCATCTTCACCCTGCCTGTAAATGTGGCAGGGATGAAGAAAAGCCGCTTTATCGAACATTAAGCCGGATCGACCGGGACCACGTTTTCGCTCGGATAGCAGCCCAGTACTTTCATGGAGCGTGTGATCTCGCCCAGTTCGCGCAGGGCTTTCTGCATGGATGCAGACTCCAGGTTGGCCTGAACGTCGAGATAGAACATCTCTTCCCACGGGTTGCCATGTATTGGGCGGGATTCCAGCTTCGTCATGATCAGGTTGTGATTACGCAGCACCAGCAGCGCTTCAACCAGCGCACCCGCCTGCTGGCCGGTCGCCATCAGCAGGGTGGTTTTCGCCGGGACCTGGTCCGACACGTTGATGGCCTTGCGGGCAAGAACCACGAAACGGGTGATATTTTGCGTCTGGTTGGCCAGATTGCGTTCCAGCACCTGTAAGCCATACAGCGCGCCGCCCGCTTCGCTACCGAGTGCCGCGACGGCAGGAGAGTTTGCCTGCGCCACTTTTTCCATCGCCGCCGAGGTGCTTTCGGTGTACTCAATTTTCCAGTGCGGATAACGGTTCAGGAACTGGCTGCACTGCTGGAACGGCTGCGGGTGGCTGTACACCGTTTCAATCTGACTCAGATCGGTTGAGCCAGAGACCAGCACGCAGTGATCGATAGGAATAGTCAGCTCACCGACCAGCGACAGGCTGGTGTGCTGGAGCAGATCGTAAACATCGTTGATGGCGCCGGAACTGGTGTTCTCAATAGGCACCACGGCGTAATCTGCCTGGCCGGTTTCGACCTGGTTGAAGATGTCTGCAAATTTTGCACAACCGCTCTCAATGAACTCTTCGAAATGACGGGCTGCGTACTGGCGAGCCGCCAGGTGAGAATAAGAACCTTTCGGGCCGAGGAAAGCGATCCGAGCAGAGTGCGGGTTGGTTTTGTTCAGATGCTGCTGGAGCAGGGCCTGTTGCGTCAGAACGGAATCTTCAATGATGAGCTGGAACAGGCGGGTGATGTAGTGGGCATCAAGATGATGCGCTTTGCCGAGCTGTATCAACCGTTCCAGTAAATCACGCTCGCGATCGATATCGCGCACCGGCCGATGAGAATCCAGCTTGGCTTTGCCAACTTCAATGGCGAGCGCGCGGCGTTCTGCCAGCAGGGCCAGTAACTTTTCGTCGAGTGCACTGATTTTTACGCGTAAATCCAGGAGCGGGTTTTCCGGTGTCATAGTGTTGTCTGTCTCATTTTATCGTTATCAATAAAAAAGGCCTCCCGGTGTGGGAGGCCTTGTTGTTCGTCTTCGCATTCTTTATCACACGACGAAACGCCTCCCGGTCAGGGGAAGGTAAAAAAGAATGCGAAGAAAAACGGCGTCTGTTTCATTAGGTCATCCTGAAATTGATAGGGTTAAAGTACCTGTACTGTTTTGATCCTGTCAATAAAAAACGCGCCCGAAGGCGCGTTGTCGGTACACTCAATTTAAAGGATTACTCTTCTTCAACTTCTTCCGCGAAGCTGGCGTCTTTCACCGATGTTGTGGCGCGACGGGCTTCACCTTTGTGTTGCACTTTATTGAGCTGCCGTTCCAGCTTGTTGATCAAATCGTTAATTGCGGTGTACATATCCTCGTGTTTAGCGCTGGCGACCAGATGGCCGTTTGGAGTATTGATAGTTGCATCAGCGACGAAACCCTGCGGCTCCTTGGACAGGATGATATGTGGATTAATCAAATGTGTTTGCCATTTATCCAGTTTGGCGAGACGGTCTGCGACGTGCTGGCGGATTGCCGGAGTAATTTCCATTTGTTTACTGGTAATGTTCATTGTCATAAATTTTACCTCTTGTCTTTCCGTCTTGGTGATTCCAGCATACCCGACCTAATGTCAAAATGTGTGATTTAGATCACGTTATTTTGTCGGTTTTTGTCAGGGAATCTTTTTTGTGAGGCAGGGCAGGAAGAGGTGAGATTTACCTTGTCGAAGCCAGCAATTGCGGTCATAGTTGACTGGATGTGTTGAAGCTAAACCGCTTCAGCGTAAGTCTGAAAGAATAAAAAAACGGCAGCCTGCGGGCTGCCGTTATGCGTTGTAGCGGTATCAGGTGTTGCTGCTGTTCGCGGCGATGATTTTCGCCACTTTGTCAGCCTGAGCCGTCATCTGCATCTGGCGATACGCATTCTCCATCAGCTTCAGGCCATCACGCGTGGCCTGGGTATCCGGATAATCACGCAGCATGCCTTCTACACGGTTAACCACGGCAACCCATGCGCCACGGCGGGTGTAGTATTCCGCAACGGAGTACTCGTATTTCGCCAGACGATCTTTCAGGAACACCAGACGCTTAGTGGCATCGGTAATGTACTGGCTGTTCGGGTAGCTACGCACCAGTTTTGAGAAGTCATTGAAAGCATCACGCGCATGTTGCGGGTCACGGTCAGAACGATCCACCCCGAAGAAGCCCTGCAATGCACTGTCATCCAGCGCCATGTTAGTCAGGCCGCGCATGTACATCACGTAATCGATGTTAGGATGGGTAGGGTTCAGACGCATGAAACGATCGATCGTTGCCTGAGCCAGCGGCAGATCGGCATTTTTATAGTAGGCGTAGATCAGATCTAACTGTACCTGCTGTGAATACGGACCAAACGGATAGCGATTATCCAACGCTTCCAGTTGCGTTATCGCCTGTTTCCAGTTACCGTCCTGCAACTTTTGTTGTGCAGTCGCATAGATTTCATTCGGCGGATTGTCAGGGACCTGTTCATTCGAACCGGAGCAGCCCACCAAAGCCAGGCTCAACGTGGCCGCTGCCACCAGATATTTCATGCGCGTCATGACGTTTTGACTTTCCTCAAATGTTTGTCCGGGAGAAACTCAGTTCCTGCTCCCGATTAAGACCAGCTACAATAGCACACTATATTAAACGGCAAAGCCGTAAAACCCAACGTTAAACGAAGAAGCAGTTTATGGCACAACGAGTAGAACTCACCGCAACAGTCTCCGAAAATCAGCTCGGTCAACGCTTAGATCAGGCTTTGGCCGAATTGTTCCCTGATTATTCGCGTTCACGTATAAAAGAATGGATCCTTGACCAGCGCGTGCTGGTAAACGGCAAGATCTGGGACAAACCAAAAGAGAAAGTGTTTGGTGGGGAAGCTGTCGCCATCAATGCTGAAATCGAAGAGGAAGTCCGCTTCGAGCCGCAGGATATCCCGCTGGATATCGTCTACGAAGATGACGATATTCTGGTCATCAACAAACCGCGTGACTTTGTCGTCCATCCGGGCGCGGGTAATCCTGACGGTACGGTACTTAACGCACTCCTTCATTATTACCCGCCGATAGCTGACGTACCGCGTGCCGGTATCGTTCACCGTCTGGATAAAGACACCACGGGTCTGATGGTGGTGGCGAAGACGATCCCCGCCCAGACTCGACTGGTGGAATCTTTGCAGCTGCGCGAAATCACCCGTGAGTATGAAGCGGTGGCGATTGGTCATATGACCTCTGGCGGCACGGTGGAAGAGCCGATTAGTCGTCATCCAACCAAGCGTACGCATATGTCCGTACACCCGATGGGTAAACCGGCGGTAACCCATTACCGCATCATGGAACATTTCCGTATTCATACGCGCCTGCGTCTGCGTCTGGAAACCGGGCGTACTCACCAGATCCGCGTGCACATGGCGCATATTACCCATCCGCTGGTGGGTGACCCTGTTTACGGTGGTCGTCCGCGTCCACCAAAGGGCGCATCGGATGAATTCATCTCCGTGCTGCGTAAATTCGATCGCCAGGCGCTGCATGCGACGATGCTACGTCTTTACCACCCAATCACCGGAATTCAGATGGAATGGCATGCGCCTATCCCACAGGATATGGTGGAACTTATCGACGCGATGCGCGCAGATTTCGAAGAACATAAGGATCACGTGGACTGGTTATGACCAAACTGATTGTCCCGGAGTGGCCGCTGCCTGAAGGCGTGGCCGCCTGTAGCTCGACCCGTATCGGTGGCGTGAGCCAGGGTGCGTGGGCGTCTTTGAACCTCGGTGCGCACTGTGGCGATAACCTGGAGCACGTCGAAGAGAACCGTAAACGCCTCTTTGCTGCGGGAAACCTTCCTTCAAAACCGGTCTGGCTTGAGCAGGTGCACGGTAAAGCGGTGCTGAAGCTTACGGGTGAGCCCTATGCGTCTAAACGCGCCGATGCTTCGTACAGCAATACGCCGGGAACGGTTTGCGCGGTGATGACCGCTGATTGCCTGCCGGTGTTGTTTTGTAACCGTGCCGGTACGGAGATTGCAGCAGCGCATGCGGGCTGGCGTGGCCTGTGTGAAGGCGTACTTGAAGAGACCGTTGCCTGCTTCCAGGACGATTCTGCAAATCTCATCGCCTGGCTTGGCCCGGCGATTGGCCCGCAGGCATTTGAAGTGGGGCCTGAGGTTCGGCAAGCTTTTATGGAAAAAGATCCTCAGGCGGTTAATGCGTTTGTGGCATCCGGCGATAAATATCTGGCCGATATTTATCAGCTTGCCCGCCAGCGCCTTATTAATGTCGGCGTGACCCAGATCTTCGGCGGCGATCGCTGTACATTCACCGAAAAGGGTGATTTTTTCTCCTATCGCCGTGACAAGACGACAGGCCGTATGGCAAGTTTCATTTGGCTGATATAACCTAAAGAATCAAGACGATCCGGTACGCGCCGTTTTCTTTTCACATAATTCAGGTTATTAACCTTGAATAATTGAGGGATGACCTCATTTAATCTCCAGTAGCAAATTTGACCTGTTATGGGAGGAGTTATGCGTCTGGATCGTCTTACTAATAAATTCCAGCTTGCTCTCGCCGATGCCCAGTCCCTCGCACTGGGGCACGACAACCAATTTATCGAACCTCTTCATTTAATGAGCGCCTTGCTGACTCAGGAAGGGGGATCGGTACGTCCTTTGTTAACGTCCGCTGGCATTAATGCTGGCCAGTTACGCACCGCCATCGATCAGGCGCTGAGTCGTTTACCGCAGGTAGAAGGTACTGGTGGCGACGTACAGCCGTCACAGGATCTGGTGCGTGTACTGAACCTTTGCGACAAGCTGGCGCAAAAACGTGGGGACAACTTTATTTCGTCAGAGCTGTTTGTTCTGGCGGCGCTTGAATCACGCGGTACCTTAACCGACCTGCTGAAATCCGCCGGTGCAACCACCGCTAATGTGACCCAGGCGATTGAGAAAATGCGCGGAGGTGAAAGCGTGAACGACCAGGGAGCCGAAGACCAACGTCAGGCTTTGAAAAAATTTACGGTCGATCTGACCGAACGTGCCGAGCAGGGCAAACTTGACCCGGTAATCGGTCGCGACGAAGAAATTCGCCGGACTATTCAGGTACTGCAACGCCGTACCAAAAACAACCCGGTGCTGATTGGTGAGCCTGGCGTCGGTAAAACCGCCATCGTTGAAGGGCTGGCGCAGCGTATCGTTAATGGCGAAGTGCCCGAAGGGCTGAAAGGCCGTCGCGTACTGGCGCTGGATATGGGCGCGCTGGTGGCCGGGGCGAAATACCGCGGTGAATTTGAAGAGCGTCTGAAAGGCGTGCTGAATGATCTGGCGAAACAGGAAGGCAACGTCATCCTGTTTATTGACGAACTGCACACTATGGTGGGGGCAGGTAAAGCTGACGGCGCAATGGATGCAGGGAACATGCTGAAACCTGCGCTGGCACGTGGTGAACTTCACTGCGTCGGTGCCACTACGCTGGACGAGTATCGTCAGTACATTGAAAAAGATGCCGCGCTGGAGCGACGCTTCCAGAAGGTGTTTGTCGCAGAACCAAGCGTTGAAGATACCATCGCGATTTTGCGTGGTCTGAAAGAGCGTTATGAGCTGCACCATCATGTGCAGATCACTGACCCGGCCATCGTTGCGGCGGCGACGCTTTCGCATCGTTACATTGCCGACCGTCAGTTGCCGGATAAAGCCATCGACCTTATCGATGAAGCGGCGTCCAGCATCCGTATGCAGATTGACTCGAAACCGGAAGAGCTGGACCGACTCGATCGCCGCATTATTCAGCTCAAGCTGGAACAGCAGGCATTGAACAAAGAGTCTGATGAAGCGAGTAAGAAACGCCTCGATATGCTCAACGAAGAGCTGGATGAGAAAGAGCGTCAGTATTCTGAGCTGGAAGAAGAGTGGAAAGCTGAGAAAGCCTCCCTCTCTGGCACCCAGACAATCAAGGCGGAGCTGGAGCAGGCGAAAATTGCCATTGAGCAGGCGCGTCGCGTAGGGGACCTGGCGCGGATGTCCGAGCTACAGTACGGCAAGATCCCTGAGCTGGAAAAACAGCTTGAGATCGCCACGCAGTCGGAAGGCAAAACCATGCGTCTGTTGCGTAATAAAGTGACGGACGCCGAGATTGCCGAAGTGCTGGCGCGCTGGACGGGGATTCCTGTAGCTCGCATGATGGAAAGTGAACGCGAAAAACTGCTGCGTATGGAGCAGGATCTGCATCAGCGCGTCATTGGCCAGAACGAAGCGGTCGAAGCGGTATCTAACGCCATTCGTCGTAGCCGTGCGGGGCTGTCCGATCCGAATCGTCCCATCGGCTCGTTCCTGTTCCTGGGGCCAACCGGTGTCGGTAAAACCGAGCTGTGTAAAGCGCTGGCTAACTTTATGTTCGACAGCGATGACGCGATGGTGCGTATCGATATGTCCGAGTTTATGGAGAAACACTCTGTCTCGCGTCTGGTCGGTGCGCCTCCGGGATATGTCGGTTATGAAGAGGGCGGTTACCTGACGGAAGCGGTTCGTCGTCGTCCTTATTCCGTCATCCTGCTGGATGAAGTGGAAAAGGCACACCCTGATGTGTTTAACATCCTGTTGCAGGTGCTGGATGATGGACGCCTGACGGACGGGCAGGGGAGAACGGTCGACTTCCGTAACACGGTGGTGATCATGACCTCGAACCTGGGTTCCGATTTGATTCAGGAACGCTTCGGTGAGCTGGATTACAGCCATATGAAAGATCTGGTGCTGGGTGTGGTCAGCCAAAACTTCCGTCCGGAGTTCATCAACCGTATTGATGAAGTAGTCGTGTTCCATCCGCTGGGTGAGAAACACATTGCGTCGATTGCGCAGATCCAGTTGCAGCGTCTGTACAAGCGTCTGGAAGAGCGTGGGTATGAAATCCACATCTCGGATGATGCGCTGAAACTGCTGAGCGAGAATGGTTACGATCCTGTTTATGGCGCGCGTCCGTTAAAACGTGCAATCCAGCAGCAGATCGAAAACCCGCTGGCGCAGCAAATCCTTTCCGGGGAGCTGGTTCCGGGCAAAGTTATCCGTCTGGAAGCCAACGAAGACCGAATTGTGGCAGTGCAGTAAGTCACAAAACGCAAAAACGGGCCGCTTGCGGCTCGTTTTTGTTTAAAAACCAGGCAAGAATTAAGGTCTGAGATGTGTTTTGCCTGGAAAGTGAGCAGTCAGTAAATAATTTTCACTTTGCACTTGCAGCCTCAGAAGAACTCCCTATAATGCGCCTCCACTGACACGGAACAACGGCACGCAAGCCGCCGGGTCAGCAGAGAAAAGCAAAATAAACGCTTGACTCTGAAGCGGGAAAGCGTAATATGCACACCCCGCGCCGCAGCGAAAACGTAGCGGCACTGCTCTTTAACAATTTATCAGACAATCTGTGTGGGCACTCAAAGTGACATGGATTCTTAACGTCCTCGGACGAAAAATGAATACCAAGTCTCTGAGTGAACACGTAATTCATTACGAAGTTTAATTCACGAGCATCAAACTTAAATTGAAGAGTTTGATCATGGCTCAGATTGAACGCTGGCGGCAGGCCTAACACATGCAAGTCGAACGGTAACAGGAAGCAGCTTGCTGCTTCGCTGACGAGTGGCGGACGGGTGAGTAATGTCTGGGAAACTGCCTGATGGAGGGGGATAACTACTGGAAACGGTAGCTAATACCGCATAACGTCGCAAGACCAAAGAGGGGGACCTTCGGGCCTCTTGCCATCGGATGTGCCCAGATGGGATTAGCTAGTAGGTGGGGTAACGGCTCACCTAGGCGACGATCCCTAGCTGGTCTGAGAGGATGACCAGCCACACTGGAACTGAGACACGGTCCAGACTCCTACGGGAGGCAGCAGTGGGGAATATTGCACAATGGGCGCAAGCCTGATGCAGCCATGCCGCGTGTATGAAGAAGGCCTTCGGGTTGTAAAGTACTTTCAGCGGGGAGGAAGGCGACAGGGTTAATAACCCTGTCGATTGACGTTACCCGCAGAAGAAGCACCGGCTAACTCCGTGCCAGCAGCCGCGGTAATACGGAGGGTGCAAGCGTTAATCGGAATTACTGGGCGTAAAGCGCACGCAGGCGGTCTGTCAAGTCGGATGTGAAATCCCCGGGCTCAACCTGGGAACTGCATTCGAAACTGGCAGGCTAGAGTCTTGTAGAGGGGGGTAGAATTCCAGGTGTAGCGGTGAAATGCGTAGAGATCTGGAGGAATACCGGTGGCGAAGGCGGCCCCCTGGACAAAGACTGACGCTCAGGTGCGAAAGCGTGGGGAGCAAACAGGATTAGATACCCTGGTAGTCCACGCCGTAAACGATGTCGACTTGGAGGTTGTGCCCTTGAGGCGTGGCTTCCGGAGCTAACGCGTTAAGTCGACCGCCTGGGGAGTACGGCCGCAAGGTTAAAACTCAAATGAATTGACGGGGGCCCGCACAAGCGGTGGAGCATGTGGTTTAATTCGATGCAACGCGAAGAACCTTACCTACTCTTGACATCCAGAGAACTTAGCAGAGATGCTTTGGTGCCTTCGGGAACTCTGAGACAGGTGCTGCATGGCTGTCGTCAGCTCGTGTTGTGAAATGTTGGGTTAAGTCCCGCAACGAGCGCAACCCTTATCCTTTGTTGCCAGCGGTCCGGCCGGGAACTCAAAGGAGACTGCCAGTGATAAACTGGAGGAAGGTGGGGATGACGTCAAGTCATCATGGCCCTTACGAGTAGGGCTACACACGTGCTACAATGGCGCATACAAAGAGAAGCGACCTCGCGAGAGCAAGCGGACCTCATAAAGTGCGTCGTAGTCCGGATTGGAGTCTGCAACTCGACTCCATGAAGTCGGAATCGCTAGTAATCGTGGATCAGAATGCCACGGTGAATACGTTCCCGGGCCTTGTACACACCGCCCGTCACACCATGGGAGTGGGTTGCAAAAGAAGTAGGTAGCTTAACCTTCGGGAGGGCGCTTACCACTTTGTGATTCATGACTGGGGTGAAGTCGTAACAAGGTAACCGTAGGGGAACCTGCGGTTGGATCACCTCCTTACCTTAAAGAACCTGCCTTTG